>ULSJ01013110.1_pt1 | contig 32870 bp, 33 predicted proteins | sample 1956291 | NCBI WGS metagenome assembly ULSJ01 (sample SAMEA4835705, study PRJEB28245) | human gut metagenome | biome: gut microbiome; material: fecal sample | place: Denmark | collected 2008 | reverse complement strand
CCGCCGCATCCGCCTGCGCTTTCTCCGTTCTTTTATTATATTTATACTATATAGCCATATGGGACGGCCCGGAGATATCCGCTTCTGCTCTTCTGTATATAGATATATATTTCCTCAGCAGACACCCGCCGCAGGTTTTCCTCTTCCGGAACAAAAAAGCTCCGGATTTCTCCGGAGTCTTTTCTTTTTATCTTCTGTTCTTATTTCATGAAAACAGAGGCTTCCTGCTTAGCCAGCTGATCGCACATTTCATTGTATCGGGTGCCTGCATGGCCCTTGACCCACTGGAAGGTCACCTGATGGCGGCTCAGCATCCGGTCCAGGGCTTTCCACAGATCCTGGTTCGATACGGCGGTTCCCGATGCGGTTTTCCATCCGTTCCGCTTCCACCGCGCCAGCCATCCTTCCGTAACGGCCCGCTGGAGATACTTGCTGTCCGTGTGCAGCTCTACGGAACGGCTTTCCTCTCCCAGATACTTCAGTGCCTCATAGGCAGCCCGGAGCTCCATACGGTTGTTCGTGCTCACCGGTTCGCCGCCGGTGACGGCCAGCAGCACCGTATCCTCATAGGGAAATACCGCTGCAAATCCGCCGGGGCCGTTGGGATTGATCAGGCAGGAGCCGTCCGTGTAAATCACGACCGGCTCTTCCCACAGATCGGGGCCGGAGAGAATGCTGTTCTTCCGGATATGGGGGCCGTATTTCTTTTCCGCCTCCTCCAGCGGAAGGATCAGGGATGCATCGCCTGCGGAAGCCGTTTTCTTTTTTCCTGCCGTTCCCGCAGCAGACTTCTTCGGCGCCGGAGATACGGGCTTTCCGTACCACGCCTCGGCTTCCTCCCGGCTTTCGAAGCCCTTGAAAACCGCACCGGCAAAGCCTGCCACCTCTTTCTGGCAGTCCGGCCAGCTGTAGTAAACACCGGGCGTTCTGCCCCGTTTGACGATATAATATTTTTTCATTCCTCGTCCTCCCAGGGAGCGGCCTTGCGGTAGGCCCCTCCGCTGGGCAGCCTGTCTGCATGGCGGAGCTTCTTGTTCAGCGCCTTTCTGATTTTCTTCTTGGCTCCTCTTTTGGCAGAGAGATTTTCCCCGCCCTTGCGGCGTTCCTCCTCTTCCAGGAGACTCTCTTCCTTTTCCTTGCCGTACATTTTTCTTGCATACTGATTGAGACGGGTTTCACGGGTCACTTTGGCCGGTCTTTTCATAATCTTCCTTTCCCATCGCCATTACGCAATAATACCGATTCATGCATCCGGCCTGTGTTAAACCGGAATACATATAGAATTTATTTTAACATAAGAAAAAGGGAAAAGGAAACAGCGGAAGCCAATTTCCCGGCGGTGGAGAAATTTTCACTTCTGTTATTTTCTTACGGACTGTTATATACTTAAGAATGGAATTGAATGCGAAAGGAGGAATGACGATTGGGTCTGTCTATCAAGGATATCCTGCTTCTTGATTATTTCGACGGCAAGCCTGTCCACCACAAGGTGCCGTCCTACCAGCTGAACCGGTACGGCAGCGATGCGAATGAGCGTATTTCCACGCTTCTTTCCGAAGGCTGGATCCGGGTAAGCCGCCCCCAGGAAACACTGAACCTTCTGCCGGATAAGGCCCTTTCGGATTTCCTGAAACGGTACGGACTGTCCGGAGAAGGCACCCATGCAGACCTCACCGGACGGGTGCTTGCCAATATCCCGGAGAAGGACTATGCCCATGCCGTGCCGAAAATCTATGTGCTGACCCGGGACGGAAAGGCGGAAATCGGCCACCACATGGCCTACGTCCTGAACAACCGGGAAAACTACGGACTCACCGAAGGGGAAATCGGGGAATCCCAGACTGCACTGATCCAGCGGAAGGAGCCCTACACGGCGCGGGACATCCTGAACCGGGCCTTTCATCAGAAGCTGTCCATTTACACCATGGCGGGCGAATGGTCGAAGCTGCGCAATATGTACTATACGATTGCCAATTTCTACCTCCGCGTGAAGAATCACGAAAAAGCGCTCCCCTACCTCTTTCTGGTCTTTTTCATGGACATGAGCGGCATGGGAAACAAGAACAATCTGGTCCCCTATGAGAACCTTTTCCCCACCCAGAAGGGCATGATTCTCCTCATGAATGAAATCCGGAAAGGCCTGCACATGACCGAGGAAGAAGTGAAAAGCTCCTTCCTGTCCTCCGTGGCCCGCATGGCGCCCCGGCTGCCCTTTTCCTATTTCTCTCCCCAGACCATGGCGTCCATGCTGCTGGAACGGCTTGCCGGCATTGATTTCAACGGAACGAAGTACATCGCCCTCCGCAATGTGCCCGATCCCTCGTCAAAATCGTATCACTACATCCCGTACGGCCGGAGTGAGGCAAAAACGGTGCCCCATGTAAAAATGGTCAAGCCGAAGATCATGGCGCCGCCGGTGCTCCGCATGCCCACCTTCACGGCACCTCCGCCCTTCCGCCCCAGCGAGGCCAAGCTGCCTCCTTCCCTGGCTCCGAAAAAGGAAGAACCCGCTCCGCCGCCGAAGCCGGAAAAGAAGGAAAAGACCGGTCTTCTGGCCAGACTGAAGGATTTCTTCTGACTTGAAAAAGAAAATTCTTTTCGTTAAAATAAGAATAATGCGTTTGTAGCTCAGCTGGATAGAGCAGCGGTTTCCTAAACCGTGTGTCGGGGGTTCAAATCCCCCCAAGCGCACCAGAAACGACAGCATCCTCCGGGGTGCTTTTCTTTTGCCCGGAAATCAGGAAAATTTCCTGTTTCTGTCGGAAAGGAAGCACCGCCTCAGCGCATTTTCCATACAAAAAGGCATCCCGCAGGATGCCCTTTTCTTTTGGAATTATTTTTTCTCCTCCTCCGGAATCTTTCCGAAGCGGATGCCCGGAAGGAGCAGGAGGAAGGATGTGCCGAGGCCTACGAAGAGAGGATCGACAGGGACATGGATGACCGTGGAGGCCAGAAGGGAGCAGATCGTACTGCCTGCCATGGAGATGACCGCCCAGTTCTTTTTAATCCGTCCCGGACAGAAAATCGCCAGACTGAACGGCAGAAGGATGCCGCCGCCCCGGAGGGACATGGAGAGGTAGTTCCAGAAGAGGACCTGGCTGCCCCGGTTCAGGATGGAAATGATGCACGATGCCGCCATGACGGAAAGAACGGAAATCTTCGTCACCCACAGCAGCTTTTTGTCATCCCGGATGCGGAAGAGAGGCACCAGCATATCCTTGGAAATCATGGTGCCGATGCCCAGGGAAAGACCGCCGATGGAGCCGATCAGAGAAAGCAGAATGCCTCCCATTCCGAGACCGCCGATGATGGGATTCATGAAGTTTACCATATAGGTGGGAAGAACCATGATGGGATCGGTGCCGGGTGCAAAGACACTCATATACATACCGATGACCACCGACGGAAGACCCACGGGAATCATAATCAGCGCCGCTGTGATGCAGCCCACCATGGCCGTCATGGGCGTAGAGGCGGAAAAAATACACTGTACATACGACTGGGTGCAGAGAACTCCTACAATGACGGAGAAAAGATTGCCCAGCGCCGGTTCGACGCCGATGCCGAAAAGACTGAATGCTTTGTCCGGCAGGAGAGAAAAGGACCCTGTTTCCCGCATGGTTTCAAAGGCAAAAAAGCCGCCGATGAAAATGGAGCACCAGATGATGATCATTTTCAGGATGCCACCGATGCCGGCGCTCTTCATCCCGCCGAAGAAGGTATAGCCCGCCACCAGCACAACAAGAATCACCGAAGCCGCAATGGGAGAAACGCCGAAAATCTGCGCCACGATTTCCACGCCGGACAGAGTGGAGGCCACAGCAGAGAAAAGAATGCCCAGAGAGGTAATGACCGAGGACAGTCCCTCCGCCCGCTTTCCGTAATGGAGCGCCAGAAACTGAGGAATCGTTTCCAGCTCGGTGCGGCGCATATTTTTCGCATAGAAAACGCCCATCAGGATAAGTCCGAGACCGCTGCCCAGGGTGAAGCACCATGCAGAAAGCCCGGCGGAATAGGCCAGCTGAGAGGTTCCCACTGTCGCTCCGCCGCCCACAACGGTTCCCGCAATGGAACCTGCCACGAGAGGCACACCGGCGCTGCGCCCTCCCACACTGTATGCTTCGGCAGACTGCACTTTCCGGGACTGAAGAATCCCTGCGCCGATTACAAACGACACCGTGACTGCAATCACCGCCAGATGAATAAATGTAAGTTCCATGAGAATCTCCTTTCACACTCGGAACAACAGGAAACCCTGCACGGCATCTGTGCCGGAAGACAGGACGAAATCCTCTCAAAGAACAATATTTCCTATTATACCACCGCCCAAAAGAGGAATTTTCCGTTCGGAAACGGCCGGAAATCCTGGTCATGCGCCTGTCAGGAAACCGTTTCCCGCTGTCTTTCTTCGGAAATCGGACGGCGGAGCAGGGACAAATCGGGTACAATAAAGGAAAAACAGAAAAACGGAGGACAGCATGAAGTACGATCTGGTAATTTTTGATATGGACGGAACGATTCTGGATACCCTGGATGATCTCACTGCCGCCACGAATTATGCGCTGCAGAAGAAAGGACTTCCCCATGATTTTTCCCGGGACCGGGTGAAGCTCTGCTTCGGCTGCGGCATTTACGCCGACATGGTGAAATCTCTGGCTATGGCTGCCGGAGCAGACGACGAGGAAATCGAGGGTGCGGGAGATACCATTCCCCTCTCCCGGTGGGGATTCACGGAAAAGGATGCGGAGGAGCTCCGGGACATCTTTTCTCCCTATTATTCGGCCCACAACCGGCTGAAAACAGCGCCCTATCCGGGCATTCCCGCGCTGATCCGCACTCTCCGCGCCGCCGGTGTACGCACCGCCGTAGCGTCCAATAAGGATGAAGCGGACGTGAAGAAGCTGGCCGGGCAGCTTTTCCCCGGCCTTTTCGATACAGTCATCGGCAACAGCCCCGCCGTTTCCCGCAAGCCTGCACCGGATATGGTTCATGCCATCTGCACCTGCTGGAACATTCCCCCGGAAAAGACTCTCTATATCGGGGACAGCGAAGTCGATCTGGAAACTGCCCGGAACAGCGGAACAGACTGCCTCTGTGTAAACTGGGGCTTCCGGACCGAGGACTTCCTGCGGCGTCACGGCGCGGAAAGAATCATCTCCCGGGCAGAGGAAATCGAAGCCTTCTGCCGATAAAAAATCGAAAAGCGGACACGGCTCTTTTCTTTCAAAATAAAAATTCTTTTTCATGAAATTTTTTCAGACGGTCACCATGGCCGTCTTTTTTTGTGCCGGCAGCACGGAAACCTTTCCGGAAAGATTTCCCGAAACTTTTGCTGCCGCTTTTTCAAAATTTTTTCCGCACCGTTTTTTCCGGAGCGGATTCTGCGGAGGCAGGAAAAATCCGGACCGCCCTTTTTCCCCATCCCAGAAAAATGAACAGAATCTTCTCCGGCAGCAGGATTGTTTTTGACTTCTGTTTTATCAATGACCAAACTTATTCATCGTTTTCACAGCAGATTGTGAATAAGGTTTTCTGATAAAAGTTTTTCACAGCTTTTAAACTTAAAATCCGGATTTTAAATATTTTTCAAAAATTCTCTGCTGCACAGGATCTTTTTCTGCTGATTTTCTTCCGGAAAATAAACCGCTTTTTCCCAGCAGAATCCTCTCCTGTTTTTCAGCTTTTCCTTGTTTCTCCGCAGCAGAAATGAAAAAATAAAAATCTTCTTTTCCCGGAAATCTGTCTCTATTTTTTAGATCCTGAAAATTATTTTTATGATTTTCTTCAAATTTAATCTTTCATTTGTTTAAAACTTTTTTCATAAAAAAAAGGAGATGACCGAAATAAACAGAAGAAATATTTCAGGGGAATTCAAGGAAAAATTTTTCTGTATATGGGAAAATCTTTCGGATTTTCTCCGTCTGAAAAATTGACTGTCTGTCATTTTATCCGCTGTATTTTTACATTTTCAGAAAAGGAAATTTCCGGAAAAAAGGAAAAGACAGAGGAAAAAATGAATTTTCGGGAAAAGGAGCAGACAGGGACAAGAAAAAAATCGGAAAAATTTCGGCGGAAAAGGAAAACGCAAAAAACGGCCGGAAAGAAGGAAGAACGGAAGAAACGCAGAAAAAAATGATTTTTGGGAGAAATCAGATAATGAAAAAGAAGATTTTTCGGAAAACCGGATTTTTCCGCTTTCGGAATCAAAATTGCAGGAAAGGACGGCCTGATTTTTGAAGAATGGCCGGAATTTTCCGAATTTTCAGGAAAGTCCGCAGAATAAGCAGTTTTTTTAATTTTTTCCGATTTTCCCACAGAAAAAGACATCCCGCAGGATGCCTGTTTTTTTATGTTTCCGCCTGAAAATCCATTTTTCATTTTTCCGGCCTTCGGGGAACCGGACAGAAATCCAATTTTTCAGTCCAGACTTTTCAGAAGCCGTTCTCTTTCCCGGTCGGAAATATTCTGCAGGGCGTATACAGCGCCCTTCATGGTCCGCATGCTGTGCATCCCCATTTCCATATAGGAGGGAATCTGCTCTTCCTTGGATTCCCGGATGAGATGGGCCACCGGCGCAATATTGGTCATGATTTCCCGGATCAGGTAGGTATTCGTCCCGGAGCGGAAGAGACGCTGGGAAGCACAGCAGCGGAGCACGGAAGCCAGGAGAAGGCGGGCTTCGCTCTGTTTTTCCGCCGGGAAGGCATGGATGATCCGCGCCACTGCATCTTTGGCGTGGGGCGTATGAAGGGTCCCCAGAACGAGATGGCCTGTTTCCGCAGCGGTCAGGGCAGCGGCCATGGTTTCTGCGTCCCGCAGTTCTCCGATGCAGAGCACATCCGGATCTTCCCGGAGCGCATCCCGCACGCCGTCTGCAAAGGTGAGCGCATCGGCGCCGATTTCCCGCTGGTGAATCAGGGCTTTTTCAGAGGGGATGATGTACTCCACCGGCGATTCCAGGGTAATCACATGGCAGGCCCTGCTCCGGCTGATTTTCAGAAGGACCCGGGCCAGGACAGTGCTTTTTCCGCTTCCCGCCGGTCCGGTAAAGAGAACCAGGCCGCTTTTCTGTTCGGCAATGCGGCTGAGCCATTCCTCATCAGGGTCTTTTCCGATTTGGGAAAGATCGGGCAGAAGGCGGAATGCCGCCGCATACCGTCCGAGGGTGCGGTACAGATGGAAACGGACACGGAGACTTTCCAGAGAAAAGGCGCCGTCTGCGGAGCCGCAGGATTTGAAATGCTCCCTTTCCGCGTCTCCGAGGCGGAGAAGAAGATTTTCAAAGAAATCCTTTTCCGCCTTTTCATCCAGCTTTCTCAGCTCCCCCCACTGACGGATTTCCGTACATTCACCTTCCGTCACATGAATATCCGTAGCGGAAGGGTACTTTTCCGCAATGCGGTTCAGGAAAATCATACTAATCATCTCCTCCTGCATAAATCAGAGAGGCCTCCCGGGGCGAAATCCTCCGGGAAACCATGGCCTGCAGCGCCGCTTCTCCCAGGTCGGGCTGTCCTCTTTCCTTCATACACTGCTTCAGTGCCGATGCCGGTGCTTTGTCATGAATGAGCTTCTTTTCCTCCCGTCCGACCGGCAGAAGCTCGAAAATGCCGATCCGTCCGGCGGTGCCCTGCCCGCGGCATTCCCGGCATCCCGCCTCAAAAGCTACAGGGCATCCTTCATATTTCTCCGGCAGTCCGTACAGAATCCGGTCCTCCCGGGAAAGCATTCCTTCCCGCCGGCAGTGCGGACAAAGCCCGGCAGCGAGCCGCTGGGAAATCACCAGGGAAAGGGACGCCGCCAGCAGGTACGGAGGCACGCCCATATCGGCCAGACGGAGCGGGGCCTCCCGGGCGCTCCCCGTATGAAGGGAAGATAGCACCAGATGGCCTGTCAGCGCCGCATGCACTGCGATTTCCGCCGTTTCCCGGTCGCGGATTTCTCCCACCAGGATGATATCCGGGTCCTGCCGCAGGAAGGAACGGAGCCCCCGGGCAAAGGTCAGGCCGCTCCGCTCATTCACCTGCACCTGGGTAATGCCGGGAATGCGGTACTCCACCGGGTCCTCAATGGAAATGATATTCACGCCTTCCCCGTTCAGGAGCTGCAGCGCTGCATAGAGCGTGGAGGTTTTCCCGCTTCCCGTAGGGCCGGTGGTGAGAATCATTCCCGATTTCCGCTGCAGATAGCTTTTGAAAAGGCTCTCCTGTGCAGGAAGCATGCCCAGACGGTTCTTTTCGATGAAATCCACCCGTCCCGACAGGAGGCGGATCACTACGGTCTCCCCGTACATGGAGGGCAGGATGGATACGCGGAAATCGTATTTTTCCCCGCCGATTTTCAGGGAAAAACTGCCGTCCTGGGGCAGACGGCTTTCCCCCATATCCATATTTCCCAGTACCTTGGCCCGGTTCACCGTACTCCGCCCCATGGCAGGATTCATCCGGCCGAACCGGTGCAGCACCCCGTCCCGGCGGAAGCGGACCTGCACAAATTCCGCGCCGGGCTCGATATGGATATCGCTGGCCTTTTCCTGTACGGCCCTCTGCAGGAGGTGATTCATGATTTCCTCCCCGGTGCCGCTTCGGATGATTTCTTCCATAAAACCTCCCGGAAATTCTATATGCTCTCCAGATGCCCCGCTGCCTGCAGCACCGGAAGCACCACGGAAAAAAGAAGAAGGAGCACGGTGCCGCCTACGGCAAGCAGCATGACCGGCTCGGCCATCAGCCGGAACCGTTCCGACGCCCGCTCTGTATCATACAGCAGGATTTTCGCCGCCTCCTCCAGGAAATGGGGAAGCTCGCCGCTCCGCATCCCGGTCCGCACCAGATGGTACACCACGGGCAGGCAGAACCCGCCGGCCTGCAGCTCTTCTGCAAAATCAGAGCCCCTGCGAATTTCCTCCGAAACACGGCGGATTTCCCGGCAGGCCCGTTCATTCCGCACCACCGGCACGGTATCCTCCAGCGATTCCGACAGTGTCCGTCCTCCCTCCAGCAGCGTGGACAGGGAAAAGCAGAACCGGATCAGCAGAAGCCGCCGCAGAAAGACCGAGCGGAAAAGCAGTCCGTCCCATTTCCTTTTCCCCGCGCCCTTCCGGGTATACAGATAAAAGCCGGAAAAGAAGAGCAGGAAAAACAGCGCAAGCCCGGAGCCCCGCTCCGACAGGACCCGCCCGGCAGCAATCAGCTCCTCCGTCACGGCCGGCAGAGGAAGCCCCAGCGCCTCAAAAAGCGGGAGAAACGACGGAAGAATCACCGTGATCATCAGAAAAAAGACAATGCACGAAAAGAAAATCATGAAAACCGGATAGGCCAGCGATTCCCGGAGCTTTGTCAGGAAATCCTGCTCTCTCTTGTAATACCGGCCGATCCGCTCCAGTGATTCCGGCAGTGTTCCCGACAGCTCCCCGACCTCCGCCAGAGACAAAAAAAGAGGGGGAAAGCATCCGCACGATGCCATTCCCGCCCGAAAGGATTCCCCGGAGGAAATCGCTCTGACCGCCTGCTGCAGTGCGGCCTTTTCCTTCCGGCTTTCCTGCTCCGCCAGAAGAGACAGAGACTCCGTCACCGTCAGTCCTGCCGCCAGCAGGGAAGACATTTCCTCAGCAAAAAGAGAAAGCTTCCTCCGGTCGGAAAAAGGACGGGAACGAAAAACAGAGCGGACCTGCCCCGCGAGTGACTCTTTTTCCATCTCCCGCGCTGCCTGTCCGCCCGTCATATGCTCTCCGTTTCCCGAATATTTTCGCCCGCTGACGCTCTGCCGGGGCGTATCCGTCCTATACTCAGAAATCTTATTTTTTTCTATTCTATATATTTTTTATTATTATAGTAAAAAAGAGGGCGAATGTAAAATCAGGCAAAAAACGGAAAGAAACCGCAGAGAATACAGTCTGCGGACAAAAGTTTCTTGCCCCCGTCCGAAAATCGTGCCACAATAAAGAAAAACCTGATTTTCTTCGGCGGAAAATGAAATCCACTGGAAGGAAAATTTCGGAAAACGGGGTATCCTGATTTCCTGACGGAAAAAGGAGATGTTTCTATGGACAGAAATCTGAAAATCACAATCATGGGAGCAGGCGGAATCGGCGGACTCCTGGGCGGTGCGCTGATCCGCCGTTACGGCGACGCAGTGAGCCTGATTGCCCGCGGCGCCCGGGAAGAGCATATCCGCCGGGAAGGGCTGACCCTTCACTCGGAGGCATACGGCGATTTCACCGTCATGCCCGGCCGGGTTACAGCCGATCCGTCCGAGCTGCCCGTGCAGGATATCATCCTGGTCTGCGTGAAAAACGGCGGCCTGGAAAAGGCGGCAGAGCAGCTGAAGCCCGTCACCGGTCCCGATACAATCGTCCTGCCGGTCATGAACGGCGTAACCGCAGGAAGCGTTCTCCGGGACCGCCTCGGCCCGTGTCATGTCCCAGAAAGCGTCATCTATACGGTTTCCTCTGCGGAAGAGGACTTTTCCATCACCCAGAAGGGAAACTATACCTTCCTGTATGTCGGCGCCGTCCGTCCGGAAGACCTTCCCGGAGCGGAGCTCTGCGTCCGCCTTCTGCAGGATGCCGGCATCGACTGCCGCTTCTCCGAAGACATCCGTACCTCCGTATGGACCAAGTACCTCATGAACTGCGCCTACAATGTGGTCACCGCCCGGTGGAATATCCCCTTCGGCAAAATCCGGGCCGATAAAAAGCTGATGGAAGACTACCGCCTTCTCATGGGGGAAGCCCGGAAGGTAGGACTTGCCGAGGGCGCCGATCTGCCGGACGGCCTGATTGAAGAGCAGATCCAGGCGCTGCTGGACCGCACCACCGATGATTCCACCAGCTCCCTCAGCCGCGACTTCGATCAGGGAAAAGTCGGGGAAATGGAAGTTTTCTCCGGAGAAGTCATCCGTATGGCGGACCGGCTCGGCCTCGATGTACCTGTCACCCGGGAATATGACAGGGGGCTCCGGGAAAGAGCGGCTTCCTTCGGACAATAAAACCGGCCGGAGCAGGAAATCCCGATTTCTTCTGCCGGCCTTTCCTGTACAGAACCCCGGATTTCTGTCAAAAGAAAATAAAAATATATTGACAATCATCAATACGATGGATATAATAAAGTTACAAAGTTCGATATGAGAACGGCAGGAAAAAGGAGGAATTTCTATGATCGAAATGATAACAGGTACGGCTGCATTTGACAAAGCGGTGGAAAAAGGCGAATCCCTGGTCGTTTTTTCCGCTCCCTGGTGCGGTTTCTGCCGCAGACTTCGTCCGATGATGGAAAAAATCAGCGAAGAAGTGAATTTCCCGGTATACGGCATCAACTGCGATACCGATGAAGAACTGGCTAAGCGCTATAATGTGGAAACCATCCCGAATCTGATTTTCATGAAGGACGGCAAACCCGCAGACAGCATGATCGGCGGCGCCGGCGTAGGCTACCCGCAGCTGAAAGCTTTCATTGAAAAGAATCAGTAATTATTTTGGATATCATTGGTTTGGCTCCCTTTCCGGTCCTGTACCGGTGAGGGAGTCTTTTTTCTGATCTTTTTCGTATGTTATTGATTGAATACAAAATTTCCGCTATAATCAGTGCAGATGAATTGGCCGAAACATTCGTGTCAGGTCACAAACCCCGCTGTCTTTTCGGCAGCGGGGTTTGCTTTTGCTATATTTTAATTTACTTTGAAATGATAAATATATGAAATACGACAAACCTTTTAAAACATTCGATGAATTAGCACATTTTCTGGAAACTGAACATGGCCTGCCGATTATGCATGGAGATGCTGAACGTAAGTATATAGCATCTGCCCTGCAGGCAATTCCTTATTATGATTTAATAAATGGATACAAAGATTTCTTTATGGAAAATGATCATTTTCGGTCAAATTTTTGCTTTCCTGCTCTTCTTCTTTTTTTATTCTTTTGACCGCGGATTTCAAAATGTAATTTTCCCGTTCAGTATCATGGCAGAGGATTATTTTAAAAATATTCTTTCCTACATTATGGCCCGTGATTTCGGCGTATCTATAGAGGATTATCTGAATCGTAAAAATTATGTAACTGCTTTCAAAAATATTACTTACTTTCAGACATATGAACATATTCGTTCTATTTATGAAATGAAAGAAAAGGATGAAAATGGGACAATAATTCATCCGGTAAAATATATTCAGAAAAATTCAAAAAATATTGAGGAACCGACACGTCACTATATTGATAACCACAATCATGTTCCGCCGTGGATTCTTTTGAAAAATGTAACTTTCAGTAATGCCATCAACCTTTTTTTATTAATGAAACAGCAACAATGGACAGAAGTTGCTGATTTAATGATTTCTGCTCCTATCCCTGCAGATCAGAAACGACAGATTCTTATTTATGCCTTAACATTGATTCGTCATTTCCGTAATCACATGGCTCATAATTTAAAATTTATTTCTTTTCAGGAGCAAAAAAAATTTTATCATGGACTTAATCGAAAAATGTTATCCGAATGGCTTCCAAAGGAATTAATCAGTGAATCAGAATTAAAACACGGAATCGGTATTTTTGATATTTATGCATATCTTCTATTTTCCATGGCATTAATTCCGGATAATCCATATAAGTTACTCTGTGTTAATCGATTATTGTCATACCTGGGTACTTATTCAAATTCTCCGGAATCTATCCTGTGGACAACACAATATATGCAATATACGCAGGCTACCAACATTCCTCATGATTTCATCAGCCGTTTAACACAGTATCGTAATTCTATTAATCACCATTTGATAAATCAGTTTCCCGTTTCTGAATGTTGAAAAATCATAATTCTGCAATAGTTTCTGACAAGCCCTGATTTTCCCGTAAAACCGGGGCTTTTTTTATGCTCTGCACCTTTTCCAACATAGAAAAAACCGGCCCCGAAGCCGGAACCGGTTTGATTCATCATTCTTTTATTTGTGTTCGAAAATATCGACTCTGCGGTCTGCCGCATTGACGGCTGTGCCGGAAGCTCCTTCACTGCCCTTAATCATGGCTACCATCTGGCTTTCCTTTACGCCCTGGTCCATAGCATATTTCTTCACTGCTGCAATCCGCTTTTCGGAAAGCTGGCGGTTGTATTCGGAATCTCCGCTGATGTCTGCTCTGCCGACCAGCTTGAAGGTATGGCCTGTTTCCTTGGCCTGCTTGATGAAAGCATCCAGATTCGGCTTCTGGGAGTCCGGAATGGCCGCAGAATCACTGTCAAAGTGAACGCTCTGGAAGTAATAATCATTTTCCGGAGCCGCTACGGGCGTATCTGCCGGAACACTGACTGTATCCGCTGCAGCATCGTCGCTGATGACGGTAACGGTGGAAGCATCCTCTTCCGTACCGGCTTCGTAATCATAATCGGGTTCTGCCGTGCTGTCCATATAAGACAGGTCTTCCGGGTCCTTGCCGCCGAACCGGTAGGAAACACCGGCCATGAAGCCTTTATAGGAGACATTCCGGCTGGAATCGCCCTTGGTATTCAGATAACGATATCCTGCATTGAGGTCCAGATTCTTATCCAGTGCAAGGTCTACACCGGCTTCCCACATGGAAGTGGATTCCGTGCCGATTCCGCCCTTGGCATAAAGGTCCAGTCCGTCCGTCAGAGGCTGGCGGGCAATGACGCCGGCCTGCAGAACATTATTGGTCTGGTCGCTGCTTCCGAAAGCGCGGTTCGGGAAGTCCGCCAGGGAAATATGCTGCAGTCCCACGAATCCTGCTACCTGAGGATGGAAGGAATACAATCCGTTGATTTCATGAATCGTGCCGTTCGTATGATCCGTGCTGATGCCGGTATACTGATACTGTGCGGCCCATTTGTCGGTGATGCCGTAGGTAATGCCGCCGCCGAAGTTCCATTCTCCGTCAGAGCTGTACCGGGAGGTCTCCGTTTCGGAGTCCCACATGGTCAGATTGATTTCCGTTTCCCCGTCCTTCCACTGGGTCAAAGGAGAAGCATAAACCGTGCCGGTCAGGGCAGCTGCCGCTGCCAGTACTGCTAAAATTTTTTTCATCCTGTTCCATCCCCCATTGTTTTATACGATCCGGAATATTTCTTGAAACATATATTTTATTATATCATTTTTTCCAAAGATTCCCAAAAGGAAAATCCGGGGTTCCGCTTCCGAAAGCACCTTGCTTCTCCCGGAATGTTTCACGTGAAACATTCTGCGGAAGTCCGGCAAACCCCTGTCTTTCCCATGCAAAAAGAGCGGTTTCCCGCCCTTTTTTATTTTTTTTCGGATAGTTTCACCGAATGCCCGGAATCAGCACTTGCAGTCCTTTTCCTTTTCTTTTTCGGAGGTCATTTCCCTGTGGATGTCGTCCAGATTCTTTTCTCCGCTTTGCGCAAGAAGCTCTTTCAGCTTTTTCAGCGCTTCTGCGGTCTTTTCATCCAGCTTCGGGAATTTCGGATTGATCCGTTTCAGCTCCCGCAGGGCAATGAGCGCCACAACGTAGCGGGTAAACCATTTGTTGTCTGCCGGAACGATATACCACGGGCTGTATTCCTTTGAGGTCGCCGTGATCATCTCGCCGTACAGCTTCTGATATTCCTCCCAGTGCTGTCTTTCGGAAATATCGGACAGTGCAAACTTCCAGTTCTTTTTCTGATTCAGAATTCTTTCCACCAGGCGTTCCTGCTGTTTCTTCTTCGATACATGGAGGAAAATCTTTACCATGGGGAAGCCGTTCTGATACAGATACTTTTCCCAATTGTTGATCTGCTCGTACCGGGTTTCCCAGATGTCCTCCCCGATCAGCTCCCGCGGCATGGAACCGTTGCCGATCAGATTGTGAATGCGCGTAATGACCACGTCCTCATAGTGGGACCGGTTGAATACGCCGATATTTCCTCTCGGCGGAAGTGCCTTATTGATGCGCCACATATAGTCATGGCTCAGATCCACGCTGGTCGGCTCCTTGAAGGAGACAACATTCACACCGCCCGGGTCCAGATTGGAAAAAACATGATTGATGGTACTGTCTTTCCCTGCCGCATCCATAGCCTGCAGGACAATGATCAGCCCGTAAGTGCCCTGGGCGAAAAGCTTTTCCTGATATTCCTTCAGTCTGTCCAGCGCATTGGGGAAATAAACAGCCTTCACCCATTCCTTTTCCATATCTGCATCACAGACTGTAGACCATTTCGAAAGGTCGACCTTCTGCCCTTCCTTGACCCGATACCGTTCCGCATCCAGTATCCCGTCAAATGTGTTTTCTTCTCCCATTTCCTTCTCCTTTCCCGATTCCTCCCGGAACCGTATCCGAACGGCCGCTCTTTTCCCGGCGGTCCATTTTCACTGCCTTTTTATTTTCCCGAACCATTTCTTTCCTATAGTATAATAAAAAATGAACCAAAAAGTAATATCTCACGGAAGGAAAGGCGGCTATGGACAGAGAAGATACAAAACGATCGGGAAAAATGGCCAATACAAAGGATATTTTTTCCCAAAGCGGCCTGACGCGCCGTCTCTTCGGCAGCGAAGATTTCCGTTTCTTCCTCTTCAAAAAGAAATGGGCTGACACCGTGGGACCGATTCTGGCGGAGGAATCCTATATTTCCGGCTTCCGGAACGATGTCCTCTATGTCACCGTCACCAATTCCCCCCTCATGAACCATCTTTTCATGATGAAGCGGGAAATCCTGCGGAATCTTACCAAAGCGGATGAATTCGGAAAGCGTTTTCAGGATATCCGTTTCTTTACCGGTCGGAAAGAGCATAAGGAAACAGGCTTTGCTCCGCTGGATGAGCTGAACCGGGTCATGAAGGAAACCATGATTGCGCCTACGGCAGAAATTACGGATAAGGAAAGAGACTGGATCCGCCGCTGGACCGAAAGCCATGTAAAGAAGGAAGCTCTCCGCCCGGAATTTGCGGATATGATGGAGCAGGTCCTCCGAAGAAAGAAAGGAAAGCTCGCCAAGGGCTATCATCCCTGCGCCCGCTGCGGAGACCTCTGCCCGCCGGATCACCGCTTCTGCTCCTCCTGCGAACGGCAGCTGAACAAAACCAGGAAAAACCGGATTGTTCTTCTCCTGAAGGAACAGCCCCACCTGAACTTTCAGCAGGTCCGCGCCCTCCTCCCGTGCAGCTATGAGGACTACGAAGAATCCCGGGACCGCCTGATTCACCGTCTGAAGGAACGGATTTTCCAGAAATACGGCACCGACCTGGAAAAACGCCGTCTCCTTGCGCTCCTTCTCCACCGTCCCTTACAGGAAATCACCGCACAGGAAGCGGCAGACATCCTGAAAAAGATGCCGGAAAAGAAATGGGACTGAAATTTCTCCCCCGCTCTTGTGCGGGGTTTTTCTTTGCCCAAAACAAAAAGCATCCCTCCTAAAGGATGCCTTTTCTATTTCCGATTCCGAATTTTTCCCGGAAAATCAAGCTTTTCATTTTTTCCGGTGATACCGGTATTGTTTCCCATGAAACATTTTTCAAAAAAGAGACCGTTCCTCAATCAGCTGTCCTTTTTGCTTCTTTTTTCCGCCGGATTTTTCTTCCCCATTTTCCGTCAGGGAATCGGGATGCTTCCTCATCCCCTGACGGCTGTATGCCTGTCCTTCCTTTATGCGGGAAACAGGAATATTCCTCCTTGCTTCCGAAATCAGAGAAAGAACCGGCTCCCCTGGCCCTGTAAAAATTTTTTCCCGGAATCTGGACTTTCCGTTTTTTCCGAGTTTACCGGAATTTTCTCTATTGTTTCACGTGAAACATTCTTTTTCCCCTGTATCCTTAAAAAGGCGGATATTAAAAGATGCCCGAACAGGCTTTTATTAATACAGATATTTTTTCGATCAGACAGTTTTTCCTACGGCAAAAAATCCGGACATCCTTCCCGCGGCTATACATTACAATTTCTTTTTCTCCTGCATTCGCCCCTGCAGAAGCAGGAATCCGAAGCAGTCCCCGGCAGAACTTTTCTGACAAAACGCCTTTCCGGGGATTCAAACCGATGATTTCCCCCGATTTTACCGGCACTTTATCCCATTGTTTCACGTGAAACATTTGATATCTTTTTGCAATAAAAGCCCGGAAACCGCAGCGGCATAATACGGATAAATCCCGAAGCTTTGCTCTTTCCGCAATACGGAATCATTCCTTCCTGGATGACTTCTGATTCTCTCTGCATACTCTTCTTGCTTTTCCCGAAATTCTTTCCGATTGATTTTTCCGGAACCGTGCCTCCATTTCGAGGCCTTATAACTGGACAGAAAATAAAGATTTTTTTATTCTCTGCCGGATGATTCAGCCTCTTTATTTTTTCTGATTTTACCGGCACTTTATCCCATTGTTTCACGTGAAACAATTCCGAATGTTTTCAGATATTGCTTAAGAGTCAAACATCCTGTCCAGCCTCTCCGATCTGTTTCCGTCTTACGATGCCCGGCTTTCTCTATTTTTTTACTTTCTGATGCTGTCCCTTTTCCTCATTGCAAAACAATTTCTACCGGAAAATCCGGACTTTCCTTTTTTCCGATTTTATCGACATTTTCCGCAATGTTTCACGTGAAACATTCTTCTTTCCTCTGTATTTTCAAAAAGGCCTATATTAAAAGATGCCCGGAAAAGCTTTGCCGGGACCGGATATCATTTTCCTTCCCTGAAGATTTTCCTGCTCTCCTTTTTTCAATCGGACAGTTTTCCCTATGCCGAAAAATCCGGACATCCTTCCCGCGGCTGTGCACTGCGGTCCTTTTCTCCTGCATTCGTCCCTGCAGAAGCAGAAATCCAAGGCATTCCCCGGCAGAACTTTTCTGACAAAATACCTTTCCGGGAATCCGAACCGGCAATTTGTCTGATTTTATCGGCATTTTTTCCATTGTTTCACGTGAAACATTTTGTCCGGCTGTATGGCCGTACCGTTTCTGTTTCCTGCAAAATATGTTTCAGTCATTTCCCAGTAAAAAATCCCCTGCCCGGCAGTCTGCACCCGGCAGGGGATTTCCATTTTCATTTTAAACTTACGATTTTTCCCTCGCAGCTTCCCGGAGTTTCCGTACCGGTAATCACTGCCTGGATTTCCTTTTGATTCAGATAGTTCAGAAGGGCTTCCCGTCTTCCCCGGTCCAGCTCGCTGCCCATATCATCGAGAATCAGCACCGGATTTTCCCCGGTTTCCTCCCGGATATACCCGGCCTCGGACAGCTTCATGGCCAGGATGGCCGTACGCTGCTGGCCCTGCGAACCGTAGCGGGAGATGTCCGCGCCGTTCATCAGGAAAAGCAGATCATCCCGATGAGGGCCTACGGAGGTCCGGCAGTACCGGGCATCCTCTTCCCGCGCCTCGGACAGCTTTCGGAGGAACCATTCCTCATCGACCCGGATTTCCTCACTGCCGTGCTGCACATAGCGGATTTCCAGTTCCTCCCGGTTTCCCGTCAGAACCCCTTCCATGGCAGGAACGGTCTGATTCATTTTCCGGATGGTTTCCAGCCTTTTCTTCACCAGGTACACCGCACTTCCTGCAATCTGCATATCCCACAGGTCGATATCGGGCTTTTTTCCGGTCATCAGCGCATTCCGGAAAGCCGCATTGCGCTGCGCCACTGCCCGGGTATAGCGGAGAAAGGTTTCATAGTACCTCGGGGATACCTGAGAAATTTCCATATCCAGGAAACGGCGCCGCAGCACCGGAGCGCCCTTGATGAGCTGCAGCTCCGACGGCGTGAAAAGAACGGTCCGGAAAAGACCGAGAAGATCCTTCCGTTTCAGCGGCGTCCCGTTCAGCGTGAGCTTCTTTCCTTTTTCCCGGGAAAGCTTCAGCTTCAGCTCATGGGTGACGCCCCGCACGGAAAAGGAAAGGAGAATGGTTCCCTCCTCTTCCCCGAGACGGATCATTTCACTGTCAAAGGCAGTGCGGAAGGAACGGCCGGCGGAAGCATAGTACATCGCCTCTGCCAGATTGGTCTTGCCGCTCCCGTTCGGCCCCTGCAGAAAAGTCAGCCCTTCTGCAGGCTCCAGCGTATAGTCTTCAAAGCTCCGGATGCGGATCAGCCGGAGAGAGACACATTTCATGAATTTTCTCCCGTAAACCGATAGGACTCACCGTCAATGGAGAGCTCGTCGCCCTTTCTGATTTTCTTTCTTTTTTCCTGTACCCTGACTCCGTTCAGCAGAATCTTATGGGACGAAAGGAACGCCCCCGTTTCCCCGCCGGATGAAATCAGGTCCAGCTTTTTCAGCAGCTGATCCAGCTGGATATATTCACCGTAAATGCCGATTTCCTTCATCAGTTTCTTCCTCTCATCGGGGTGACCACATACTGATACGTCTTGTCCTCCTCCTGCTCTACCAGCATGGCGCCGGCACTCTGCAGATGGAGCGTAACCGTTTCCCCTTTCGAATGCTTTAATATATCTTCTATATACTTGCAGTTGAACGTAATGCGCAGTTCATTGCCGGACAGCTTTACCGGAATCGACGTATCGGAACGGCCCACCTCGGCAGCTTCCTCGTAAATTTCCAGCGTATCCTCATGGAAATAGAAATTGATTGTCTGGTAATTGGCATCCATGGAAATCGGCGATACGAACCGTACCGCTTCCGCAAAATCCCGGAGATTGACCACGGCATCCGTGTCGAAACTCTTCGGAATGACCCGGTGATAATCGGGATATTCCCCGTTGATCAGGGCAGAAACGAAGTAGGTATCCCCAAAGGCAAAGGCCACATGATTCCGGATCCAGGTGATTTCCACCATGGCGTCCTCCTCCTGCGGCAGCAGGCGGCATACATCGGACAGCACATTCGCCGGCACGATGAAGCGGCCCGGATTCGGTGCTTCCTCATCGAGGGAAATATCCTTGCAGGCCAGACGGTGCGTATTGGTGGCTGCCATGGAGAAAACAGCTCCCTTGATTTCAAAAAGAACGCCTGTAAAGAAAGGCTTCATCTTATCTGTCGATGCGGCATAGGAAACGAGATTCGTCATTTCTGCTAAGTCTTTGCAGCGGACCTTGCAGTGATTCATCGGATCGACAGTTTCCACATCCGGGAAATCTCCTCCCCGTACGGGGAATTCTGCCTTGTAGGTTCCCTGGCTGAAAGAAACCATGTTGGATTCTCTCTTCTTTTCCATCAGAATCATGCCGGAAGGCATCATACGCAGTGTCGTCAAAAGCTGCGGTGCTGCAATGACGGCATAGCCTTCCTCTTCTACCTCTGCAGCACAGGATGTTTTGATGCCGATCGAGTAATCATTGGCCTGGAAGACGGCTTTTCCGTTTTCTGCAGCAATATAGAAACCGTTATTAACATTGGATGTAACTTTGTTCTGTGCTGCCCGCTGAACGGTTTCCAGCGCTTTGCACAGAGTCTGTTTTTCGAAGGTGACTCTCATGGCTGTCTCCTTTATAAATGCGATGGTTGTTATAAAAGTAGTAGTCGCCGTAGCAGTACGGTGTGAATAAGTGAATAACTTTGTGAAAAGCCCGAATTTATCGGGTTTCCCACATGTTCATAACTTTGTGGATAACTTTTTTTTCTGTTCACGCTTTTCACAGCTTTTCCGAAAAGCGCAGTTCTTCACAGGATTTTCATAGGATTCTGAACGGGAAAGACTCTGTTTATTCACAGTGCTTTTTTACAGATACCGCTGCTGCAGAAGCAATTTCCCGCCTGCAGTTCCGCGGAAATTACCGTTCCCGGAGCTTTCTCCTGATGGCTTCTACAGCCGCCTTCGTCCCGGGATTATTTTTCAGATCCTTTTCCACCCTTTCGCAGGCGTACAGGACGGTGGAATGATCTTTCCGGCGGAAAGCATCGCGGAGCGTCGGATAGGACTCATTCAGCTCCGTCCGGCAGAGATACATGGCAATCTGCCGGGGAATGACGATTTTCTGCGGACGGCCGTTTCCGAGGAGCTTGTCCTTGCGGACACCGAAATAACGGCATACCTCATCGATGATGATATCTACTGTCAGCGTCGGACCGTCATCGATGGGAATCTGATCCTTCAGCGCTTCCTTGGCAACCGACAGGGTGAGCGGCTTCTTCATGATCTGCGCATAGGACATGACCTTATTGAAGGCCCCTTCCAGTTCGCGGACATTGGTATTGATATGAGCCGCCATGTAGTCGATGACATCCTTCGGAAGGCTGATGTTCCGCTTTTCTGCCTGCTTCTGCAGGATGATCGTACAGATTTCATAATCCGGCGGCAGGATCGGTGCGACCAGACCGGAGGAAAAACGGCTCTGCAGACGGTCTTCCAGCTTTTCGATATCGGCCGGCGTGCGGTCGCTCGTCAGGATGATCTTGCTCTTCTTATCAAAAAGCTCGTTGAAGGTATTGAAAATTTCCATCTTCGTGGATTCCCTGGAACCGAAGAACTGTACATCGTCGATCAGCAGGAAATCCAGTGTGCGGTACTTCTGCCGGAAATTCGGCATGGTGTGATTCTGGATCGCATTGATCAGCTCATTGGTGAAGCTTTCCGAAGTGACCGAACGGATTTTCAGATTCGGACGGTTCTTCCGCACATAATTGCAGATGGCCTTCAGAAGATGTGTTTTGCCCAGACCGGACGGGCCGTAGATGAAGAGCGGATTCATTTTCAGATCGGCCTGTTCCGGATTCGTTGCGGAACGGGCCATGGAAAGCGCCGCCTGGTAAGCCAGCTCGTTGCAGTTCCCGTGGACAAATGTTTCGAATGTGCAGGCCTCATCCACGTCGCCGATTCCGTCATCCTCCCGGGAAGTGCCGGACTGATCGAAAAGAGACGTTGCATGGAGCGGAGCGTCATCCTCATAGGTGCTTGCATCATTGATATCCGGAAGGTCTACATCCGAGGCGGATTTGGCGGTCAGTCCCGAGAAATCCGGCGGTGATACTTCTTCATCCGGGAACGGCGCATCTTCCTGGGGAAGGATTTCCTCTGCAGGCGTTTCCTCCTCCGGAAGAGGAGCCGCTTCATTGTAAGGCACAGAGTCCTCTCCGGCATTTTCCGGGAAGGGCGCATCTGCTGCGGGAGAAGCCGAAACCGGTGCAGCCTCTGCCGCTTCGGCAGGACCGTTTCCGTCCGATTCCAGGATTTTTACCCGGATCGGCGTTCCGATCAGATGAGAAAGCACCTCCTCCATCTTCTTTTTATATACATTTTCTATCCACCGTGCCAGATACGGCCGGTTTGGGGATACTGCGAGAACATTCTCCGAGAAAGAAATCGGGAACACGTTGTAGGAAAACATGTCGTAATACTGCTTATCCTCCGTGCGAAGATAATTCAGGAAGTGATCCCAGAGTGAAAATAAATCCATGATTCATGACTCCGATTGCTGTGAATGAAAACCTGTGAAAAATTGTGAATTTTTATGAATAAAAAAACTCGAAGCATCTCAGATTCTTCGATAATATCAAGTAAAACAGAAGGTTCATAAAATTGTGATTATGTGATTAACTTTGTGAACAACTCTATTTTATCATCATTCGGACGGCCTGTATATTCACAAGATATGGAGAGGAAAACGGCTCTTCTCTACAAAAGGCACTGCTGCGGAGATTTTCCGGAAGAGAGGGTGCGGAAAGAAATTTCCATGCTGCCGGGAGAAACGATGCGGAGCCGCGCGGGAGCTCCTTTCCGGAACCGGGCATAGTGTATAATGAAAAAGAACGGCAGAGCGGACAGTATTTCAGAAAAGGAGAATGGAATGACAGATCAGGAAATTCTGGCGCGGGTGGATCATACGCTGCTCCGTGCCGATGCATCATGGGAAGAAATCCGGAAGGTCTGTGAGGAGGCGCTCCGGTATGGGACCGCTTCGGTGTGCATTCCCTCCGCCTTTGTACGTCGTGCCCGGGAAGCTTTTCCGGCGCTTCGGATCTGCACGGTGGTGGGATTTCCTCTGGGAAACAGCTCAAAGGCGGCCAAGGTATGGGAAACTACGGAAGCCGTTGCCGACGGGGCGGATGAAATCGATATGGTCATGGCCGTCTGGGCGCTGAAAGGCGGAGAGGACGATATCGTGACGGATGAAATCCGGGCGGTGAAAAAGGCCTGCCGGGATCATATCCTGAAGGTCATCGTGGAGACATGCCTGCTCACGGAGGAAGAAAAGGTCCGGGCCTGCCGCTGTGCGGCGCTCGGCGGAGCGGATTATATCAAAACCTCCACCGGCTTCGGCTCTGCCGGGGCTGTGCTGGCCGATGTGCGCCTTTTCCGGACCGTTCTGGGAGATACCTGCAAAATCAAGGCTGCGGGAGGCATTCATACCCGGGAGGAAATGGAAGCCTTTCTGGAAGCCGGAGCAGACCGGATCGGGGCCTCCGGTGCGGTAAAGGTTCTCTGCGGCACGGAAAAGAAATAAGAAAGTAAAAATAAAGGAAGGGCCCTGCACCCTTCCGGTTCAGAACAGACGGGACAGCCCGTTCGAATTGACAGGAAAAGAGGGATAGTATGGACGAATTTGTCAGACAGGCCAACAAAGTAAAAATGGAAAGAATCATCAAAAATCTGAAACGGCGCGGCATGGAGGGCATCCTCTGCGATACCCGGGAGGATGCGCTGAAATATATTCAGTCGGCAGTACAGCCCGGCGATACTGTATCCTGGGGCGATTCCGTAACCCTGCGGGAAATCGGATTCCCCGAGGCCATGAAGGGCCGGAGCGACATTACCTGGCTGAATCCGGTAGAGCTGGAAAGAGGCCCGGAAAAGGAAGAACTGCGCCATCAGGCGCTCGGCGCGGATAAATTCTTCTTCAGCACCAATGCGGTTACTCTGGACGGGGAGCTTGTCAATATTGACCTTATCGGCAACCGCGTGGCGGCGCTCTGCTACGGCCCGAAGGAGGTTTATGTGGTCTGCGGGGAGAATAAGATTGCCTTTGACGAGGAATCGGCGATCCGCCGCATCAAGACGGAAGCCTGCCCGGCAAATTCCATCCGCCACGGGTACCGCACCCCCTGCTCCATGACCGGGAAATGCGGAGACTGCCTGATTCCGGGCAATACGATCTGCGGCATGACGGTAATCACCCGCTTCTGCCCGAACGGCCGCATCCATGTCATTCTGATCAATGACAGTCTGGGCTTTTGAAATAGATAAAAAAGGCATTTCCCGCTTACGGCGGAAAGGCTTTTCGGAAAAGAAAACGCACGGCTTCTCATCGGGCCGTGCGTTTTTTTGCGAAGAATTTTTCCGGGAAATATACTTCTGAAAATTTTTCAGGAAAACAGCGATTTTGCATCATCCCGGGCGGCTCGGAGAAGGAGACGGAGTGCATACATCGGAGAAAAGTTTCTTACAAAGAAATATAGATAAAAGGCATTTTTACGGATACAAAATGAGTATTGGAGCATGAACTGCGGATTTTTTATAATACAGGCATAAGAAACAGACCCATGATTTTACGGAAAGGAGAACCATTATGAAAAAATATGTACTTTCTGCAGCCGCAGCGGCTGCCCTGGCTCTGTCTCTGACAGCCTGCACATTCGGCGGAAGCGGAACGCAGTCCCCGTCCGCCGCACCGGTTTCCCCGGCTCCGGCGGCATCCCGGCAGGTCGCACCGGGCAGTCACCGGATTCTGACGGCCTATTTCTCCTACGGGGAAAATGCAGAGATTCCGAACGGCGCGGATGCTTCCGCATCGGCCAGCATCCAGCCGGCAGAGGACGGCATGACCGGCAATACGGGACTGGTTGCACGGGAAATTCAGAAAGCAGCGGGAGGCGACCTGTTTTCCATCCGTACGGTGACGCCCTATCCGGCGTCCTATGACGACACGGTCGCCAAAGGCCGGGAGGAACAGCAGCAGAATGCCCGTCCGGCACTGTCTTCACATATCGAAGATCCGGCCTCGTATGATGTCATTTTCCTGGGCTATCCGAACTGGTGGGGCGGCATGCCCATGGTGCTGTATACCTTCCTGGATGAATATGATTTATCCGGAAAGACGATCATCCCCTTCTGCACCTCCGGCGGCAGTGCTCTGTCCGATACGGTGGAAGCCATCCGGGCTGCGGAACCTAATGCGGTCGTTCTGGACGGCTTCCATGTAAGCGATTCCTCTGCGGCCCGTTCGGGAAATTCCGTGGAGCAGTGGGTGAAATCGCTGAATCTGGGAAAATAAGCCATGAACGGCGCGCGGATGCGCCGGCTCACCGATGCCGGCATGACGGTATGTCTTTTCTTTCTGATGGGATTTCCCTTTTTCGGCATGACAGCGCATATGGCGGCAGGGACAGCGTTCTTTCTCCTTCTGGGGCTGCATCACTGGCTGAACCGGCGGTGGGTATTCTCCCTGCCCCGGGGCCGGTGGAATGCAGTCCGGTACCTGCAGACGGGAGCCAATCTCTGGCTGGCAGCCGTCATGGCGGCGCTTCTCTGGAGCAGTCTCATCCTGGCCCGGCCGGTCCTGGAAAATCTGCCGATTCCCGGCAGCATGACCCTTGGACGGGAAATGCATATGGCAGCGGCCTACTGGGGCTTCCTTGCCATGAGCTTTCACATCGGCCTGCACGGAGATATGGCTATTTCCCGCCTGAAAAAAGCCGGTTCCCGGACAAGGGCGCTGGCATCGGCGGCGGGACGGCTGCTCCCCCTGTACGGTCTGTGGGCCTTCTGGGACAGAAACTGGATTTCCTATCTTTTTTTGCAGAATGAATTTGTTCTCTTTGATCCGGGAGAGTCCCGGTTCCTGTTTTACCTGGATCATGCCGCCATCATGGCGCTCTTTCTCCGGCTGGGCCGGGAGGCCCTGTGCCTGGCGCGGCGGAGAAGATAAAAAATACGGAAAAGGAACGGGAGAAAGGAGGACTTCATGAAACAGTGGTTTTCCATGGTATTGGCCGTATGGTTTCTTGCGGCGATTTCCGGCTGCGGCTCTGCCCCTGCTTCCTCCGCACCGTCCCCGCCGGTTCCGGCTGTGCCGGTTTCTGCGGCGGGAAAGGAAATTCCGAAGGGGGAACATAGGGAACATAAGGTGCTCATTGCCTACTTCACCTGGGCGGAAAATACCCATGTGGACAATCCGTCGGCGGTAGATCCCGATGCATCCACCTCGGCAAGCGTACTCCCTCCGGGCAATACGGCCAAACTGGCAGGATGGATTCAGAAGCGCACCGGCGGCGATTTATTTTCCATCCGCGTGAAGGAGCCCTATTCCTCTCAGTATGAGGCATGTCTGGACCGGGCAGCCCGGGAAAAGCAGAACGGCCTCCGGCCGGAACTGACAGACCGCGTGCCGGATATGGATTCCTATGACGTGATTTTTCTCGGCTATCCGAACTGGTGGTACACCCTGCCCATGCCGGTCATGACCTTCCTGGAAAGCTATGACTTTTCCGGCAAGACCGTGATTCCCTTCTGTGCGCACGGAACGGGCGGCCTGGCAGGAAGCGTGGACGATCTGCGGGCGGCGCTGCCGGAATCGGCCCGGGTAGGAACGCCCATCGGCGTATACCGGCCCGATGTGGACAGCGCGGAGCCCCGCATTGCGGAATGGCTCGCTGAGGCGGGATGGTGACGAAGGTCCTGGCGGGCGTGCTTGCCCTCTGCCTGCTGCTGGCGGGCTGCGGCGGGAAAGCGGATGAACAGCCCCGCCGCAGCTTCTTTGCCATGGACACCTATATGACCGTGACCGCTTACGGTCCGGAGGCGGAAAAGGGCATGAAGGACGCAGAGGAGCGCATCCGTCAGATTGAATCAGAACTTTCCGTGACGGACCCGGCCAGTGAAATCTACGGCATCAATCACGGAACCGGTACGGTGATTTCGGTCGGAAACGATACGGAAGAAGTCCTCCGGGCGGCACTGGCCCTGTCCGGGAAAACCGGCGGCGCCCTGGACCCGACCCTGTATCCCGCCGCGGAAGCATGGGGCTTCACCGGAGAAAAGCAGCAGGTACCGGATGAAGAAACCCTGCGGGACGCTCTGGCCCGCACCGGATGGGAACGGATCCGTCTGGCTGACGGGAATCTGTATCGTCCGGAGGGAATGGAAATCGACCTCGGCGCCGTGGGCAAGGGCTTTGCCGGACGGGAAGCAGGCCGGATTCTCCGCGCCCGCGGCGTGACCTCGGCTGTCCTGAGCCTGGGCGGAAATATTGAAGCCGTGGGCGTCCGGCCCGACGGCACACCGTGGCGGATCGGCGTCCGTGCCCCCGATGCGGAGGGCCATGCAGGCATGCTCCTTGTGAAGAATGAAGCGGTGGTCACCTCCGGAAGCTATGAACGGTATTTCACCGATGCAGACGGGCACCGGTGGCACCATATCCTGAACCCGGCGTCCGGCCGGCCTGCGGAAAACGGGCTTCTTTCCGTCACCGTCATCGGACCGGACGGCCTGATCTGCGATGGACTGTCCACGGCCCTGTTTGTGATGGGACGGGAAAAGGCAGAAGACTTCTGGCGGATCCGCGGCGGATTTGAAATGATTCTCATAGAGGAAGGACGGCATATCACCGTCACGGAAGGACTGGAAAAGTCCTTCACGGTCCTGCCGGAATACACGGCGGAGGAAGCGGAGGTGCTGCGGCGATGAAGAAATGGCAGACAGCCGGACTGGGACTGGCATTGGGGGCGGTCTGTGCACTCACAGGCTGCGGCGGCACGCCCTCTGCGCATACGGCGGAAATCGTACAGAACGGGCGCGTCCTCCGCACGGTCGATCTGTCTTCCGTAACGCAGGAAGAACGTATAACCGTTTCCGGAAAGGCGGGAACGAATACCATCCTCATCGCACCGGGAGAAATCCGTATGCTTTCTGCGGACTGCCCGGATCAGATCTGTGTGAAAACGGGAAAACTGCAGGAAAACGGTCTGCCCGTTGTCTGTCTGCCCCACCGGCTTGCCATCCAGTGGGCGGAGTAAAGAAATAACGAAGAAAGGAGGGAGATTTTCATGACCGTACGGCGAATGAATGCGATGGCGCTCCTCACGGGACTTTCCCTGATTCTTTTTGTCATTGAAATGCAGGTGCCGCCGCCCCTGCCGGTTCCCGGCGTCAAGCTCGGGCTGGCCAATGTGGTCACGGTCTATGCCGTCTGCCGCTTCCGCCCCGGTGAAGCGCTGATGATTCTCCTGGCGCGGATTTTCCTGGCATCCGTCTTTGCAGGCCAGGCGGCTTCCCTTCTGTACAGTCTCACCGGCGGCCTGTTCTGTCTGGCAGGCATGCTCTGCCTGAAACGGCTCCTCTCTCCCTCCCGGCTTTGGCTGTGCAGCCTGATCGGTGCGGTGCTTCACAATACGGGACAGCTCACGGCAGCCTCCCTTCTCATCGGCACCGATTCCGTTTTTGCCTATTTTCCCCTGCTTGCCCTGACCGGCGCAGCAGCAGGCCTGTTCACGGGCTTCCTTGCTCAGCAGATGCTCCGCCGCAGGCTGTATGTGAGCCGGGAAGGCATGGGATAAAAAAGAGACCGCGGAAGCGGTCTTTTTTGATGGGAAAAACAGGATGTATTTACCCCGACAGAACATTTTTTCTTTCCGACGCCTTATTTTTCCTTTTTCTGTGGAAATCGGGAAATATCCGTTCTATAATGGGTGTAATATCAATGAAGTAAATCGTATACAGTTTCACGGGGTTTTTGACGCAGACGGGAAACGGAGGGAACGGAATGGTACGGATCGGGATCTGGTGCGGACATCATGCTTTCCTCACGGTATTTGCCGGCTTTGCGGCATATTCCCTCGGACTGTACGAATTGGGCATGCCGTTCTCGGCATGTCTTTTTTTCCTGCTCCTTTTTCCTGCGTGGGAGGACTTCCGTACAGGATTCATTTCCGATACATGGAGTCTCCTTCTCGGTCTCTGCGGGCTGGCCACCTCATTCCGGGCGGGACGGCTGACGGAGGGACTGGCGTCGGGCGCTCTGGTTTTCCTGATTCTGGGCGGACTGTATCTCTGCTTCCGGCAGGGCGTGGGAACGGGCGATCTCTTTCTTGCCTCTGCGGCGGCGCTGTGGCTGACGCCTCTCTACGGTCTGCTTTTCCTCTGGTTTTCTTCTCTGGCGGCGCTTCTTTTCCTGGCGGTTCCCCTGCTCCGCGGGGAAAGACAGCTCCGGGAAGGAATTGCGTTCGGTCCCTTTCTGGGAGCGGGCGCTTTTTTGTCGTATGCTCTTCTGGAAACGGGCTTCCTCCCGGAAGGGTTTCCTTTTTATTGAGGCCCTGATCGTGCTGGCAGGACTGGCAGGGGGCCTGCTCATCGGAGGAGCGGCCTTCCGGGATGCCTGGGAGGAAAGAGAGCTGGATGCGGCGGCCGATGAGGTGGCGTCGGCGATCCGGCTCAGCGAGGATATGGCGAAGAGCGGCTCCGCCCGCCATGACGTGACCGGCGGGTATGTTCATTTCTACTGTACGAAGGGCGCGGACGGCCGGGTGAGCTATTCCACGGCGCGGGGCATCTGGAATGAATCGGTGAAGCGCACCCTCCCCTCGTCGATTACGTGCACGACCAATCTGTCCCTCCTTTTCCGGAACGATGCTTTTTCCGGGCTGAGCGATACCTACAGCACGGTCCTGCAGACGAAGGACGGGAAATACCGCCGGAAAATCACAGTGGCGATGTACACGGGAAGGGTTCGGGTGGAAAAGCTGTGAGGCGCGGGTTTGTTCTGATCTGGGCGGCTGCGGCGGCGCTGATCGTTTCCACGATGGCTCTGGGCATCCTGGCGGCGGTCCGCGTGGGCGTACAGCGTATGGAGGAAACGGAAATCCGCACGGACATGGTGCTTCTCGCGCAGGATATGACGGAAAAGGAGAAGTCACGGCTCCGGTTCGGCACGGCCGGTGCGGAAACAGGCATCATTGACCGGAACGGCCGCCGGTATGAGCGGACGCTGCGGGAGACGGATACGGCGGTGAACGGAGTTCCCATGAAGGATGTCCGGTGCACGGTGCGGGCGGAAAACGGCATGTCCTTTGAAACGGAAACCATGGTGGATCTGTGAGTTTTTTCCGGAGAAAGTCTGCGGAAATGATGCAGGGAGGCTTTTCAGATGCATGAGCAAAAATCCTTTATGGGAAATCGGAAAGCGTTCCCCTGCCTGCACCGCCGTTCCGGGTGGCTCCTGGCGGAATCTCTTCTTGCCCTTCTGTTTTTGTCCCTTCTGGCGGCGGCCGTGCTCCCTCTGGCGGGAAATGCCTACCGTGTTCTGCGGGATGCGGCACTGCGCGGCCATATTTCCGAATCGGTCCTGACCTGCACCCAGTACATCACCGAAGCGGTGCGGAGCGGACGGCGGCGGACCGTTAAGGCCGGAACGGGCGATCAGTACAAGTTTTATGATATTTCCACCTACGGAGATGACCGGGCCTACACCTTTCAGCTCTCCGGAAGCAGTCTGAAAATCCTTCTGTACACCGGCTCCGTCCAGCCCCTGACCGGCGGCGAGACGGGCATGGATGTGCTGAAATTCCGGCGGGAAGGCAGTCATCTTTTCAGTTGGGATGAAACAGGGCTCCTGCGCTTTTCCTTTTCTGTCGAATCGGAGGAAACGGGCCTGAAAAAGGTCGGCCTGTCATCGGTGCTCCCCTATGCGGATTATTACCGGAAGGGAGATTTCTATGAAAGCTAGGCGCGGCGCAGTTTCTCTCCTGATTCTCCTTTCTCTGGCGGCGGTGACAGCCTTTGCGGCGGCAGCGGTGATGTTCCTCTCCCGGAGCGCCGAGCGGGTCCTGCGGTATGAAAAGGGACTGAATTCTGCCTATGCGGCGGAAAGCGGGGCCAACTGGGCGCTGGGCTCTCTGAAAGCAGGTGTCCGCGGCGACCGTTCGGCGAGCTTTTCCGTGGGAGACTGCCGGGTGAAGGTGGATGTGACGGACAGTGATGAGGACGGCGGAGAAGGCGTCATCGGGTCTGTCGGCTCGGATGCATCGGGCGAATTTCAGCGGTATGTGCGCATCACCTACACCAGAGAGGACGGACGGCTCAAGGTGACGGATGTATACGCCGAAGACCCGCGCCGGTTCTGAGGAAACGGGGCTCTGCATAAAAATGTTCATTTTCGGGAAGGAGGACGCCATGGAGCAGGACGGAGCGGCACACATTCTCTCCCGGCTGACAGACCGGGCGGCGGGGAAATGGCAGGCACTGCGGGAACAGTACCGGAAGCAGAAGATCGTCACAGTCATTGCACCTTATCCGGACGGTCTCTGGGCGGCAGACATCCGGGACGGAAAGTTTCTCCGGAAAGCGTTTATTCCTTGGAATGGTCCGGCAGATGAAGACGGTGCGGCGGAAATGCTCCGTTTGCTGAGCGCACAGGGCTTTTCCCGGCGGAATCTGATCCTGGCAGTGAACGGCGCCGATCTGCGCATACAGTCCCGCCGTTTTCCCGATATGACGGAGCAGGAGCTGGCGGAATCCATGGTCTGGGAGGAAGACCGCCTGTTCCGTCTGCCCGGGCCGGTATCCATGGCATGGGAGAAGCTTTCCTCCGATTTTTCCGGCTGTGAGGTCCTCCTGGCGGGAGCAATGAAAGACCGGATTTCCTTCTGGGAAAAGGCGGCCCGCCGGGCAGGAAAACGAATCGTCCGTGCCGTACCGGCGGCGGGATTTGTTTCCGGAGAAAAGCCGGCATTTACTCTCTGTGCGTTCCGGAAAAAGGGCGTTCTGTTCTGCCGATTCGGCGCGTTTTTCCGGCGGCGCAGTATTTCCCCGAAGCTGCACGGCGAGGGGCTGTACTTCATGAAGCGCACCGCGGAAAACCTTGCCGCGGCGGATATGGACTTTTCCCTCCTCTTCATGGGAGACTGCGGTCCGCAGGACCGGGCGTTCTGGCGCAGATGGGCGGCGGACGAGCTGGCAGGAAAGACCGGACCGGCTGAAATATCCGGAGAGCCGGAAGACAGCGGATTTTTCCCGGAGCCGGATGAGGATTTCGGAGAGACTTCCCCGGACAGTTCGGAGGATTTTTCTGACTTTGCGGACAATCCGGAAGAGTCTGCGCCTTTTTATGAGGCAGACCTCTCCCCGGAGGAAACGGAAGCGCATACAGAGACAGGCCGGCCGCTCCGTCTGCATTGGGAACAGGCAGAAACGGAATCGGAAGAAGATGGGTTCCGGGCGGGAACGGAGCCGATTCTTCGGACTGCCGCAGAAAGTCCCGTTTCCTTTCCCCTCACCCTTGCCGGTGCGCCCTTCCTTACCCGCCGGAATGTGCCGCTCCGCACGGCGCAGGGCTTGCTGGCCGTTTCCCTTTTTGTCCTGGGCCTTTCCGGGGTCCGCTACGGCCTCGCCGCGGAGGCGCTGCATACCGCCCGGGCGGAAGCGGTTTCTCTGGCGCCGGTCCGGGCGGAGCAGAGCCGGGTCCGGGCAGAGGAAAAGCAGGACCGGGACCTGACGGCACAGCTCCGTCAGCTGGAAGCGGAAAATCCCCACTGGGAAAACCGTCTCCTTTCCCTGTCCGACCGTCTGCCCTCCGGTACGGTTCTCAACTCCCTCACCGTCCGGGAAAAGCAGATTACCCTGCGGGGCACCGCCTCCGACTATGTATCTCTGGAAAAATTCCGGGCTGCGCTGGAAAAGGACTGGCACTGCAGAGCCCGCATTTCCGGGCGGGAGCCGAAAGGCAGTTATTTTACGTTCACTCTGGTTTGTGAAGAGGAAGGACAGGAAGAATAAGGAAATCCGGCGCGTCCTGCCCTGTTTGGTTTGCCGGGATTTTGACGGATTGTCGGAAAGGAGGAGCCATGACGGAGAAACGGCAGACGGGAAAGGAAAAGCTGCGGAGCTTTCTGGCCCGGTGCTTTCCCGACGGGGAACCGGCACCCGAGGACCGGGACATTCCCGCGGTCACTCTGCAGGATCGGCTCCTCCGCTTCCTGAACAGTCCGGCGCGGACCCGTTTCTTCGTCCTTCTCGCCCTTCTCTGCATCGGGATTTCCTTTTTGGCCGTGGAAAA
>ULSJ01055231.1_pt1 | contig 33295 bp, 34 predicted proteins | sample 1956291 | NCBI WGS metagenome assembly ULSJ01 (sample SAMEA4835705, study PRJEB28245) | human gut metagenome | biome: gut microbiome; material: fecal sample | place: Denmark | collected 2008 | reverse complement strand
CTGCCACTACATCATTATCCGCACGGCATGGCTTTACAGCGAATTCGGAAAGAACTTCCTGAAAACAATGCTCAATCTTACGGCAACAAAACCTCAGTTGAAAGTGGTGTTCGACCAAGTGGGTACACCGACTTATGCCTACGACCTTGCGCTCGCCATCTTCGACATTGTTGAAAACCGCAAGTACGAAGGCAACGACGGCGTTTACCACTACTCCAACGAAGGCGTATGCTCGTGGTTCGACTTCACGAAGATGATTGCCGAATATGCAGGCAACACGCAGTGCGACATCCAGCCTTGCCACAGCGACGAATTCCCGTCGAAGGTAGTGCGCCCGAGCTATTCCGTGCTCGACAAGACAAAAATCAAAGCCACTTTCAGCACTGTTGTCCCCTATTGGACCGACTCACTGAAAGTTTGTATGAACAACCTCAAAAACATGGAATAATGAGCAACTTCAAAAGAAATATCATCATCACCGGCGGCGCCGGCTTTATCGGCTCACACGTTGTACGTCTTTTCGTCAACAAATATCCCGATTATCATATCATCAACCTCGACAAGCTGACCTACGCCGGCAACCTTGCCAACCTCAAGGACATCGAGGACAAACCCAACTATACGTTTGTCAAGGCCGACATCTGCGATTTCGACACCATCCTGTCGCTGATGAAGCAATACAATGTCGACGGCATCATCCACCTTGCTGCCGAAAGCCACGTCGACCGTTCCATCAAGGACCCGTTCACATTCGCCCGCACCAACGTGATGGGCACGCTGAGCATGCTACAGGCTGCGAAACTCTACTGGGAATCGCTTCCTGAGAAATTCGAAGGCAAACGCTTCTACCACATCTCAACCGACGAAGTCTACGGTGCATTGGAAATGACGAACCCGGAAGGCATCAAGCCACCGTTCACCACCACCGCCTCTTCATCAAAACATCACCTCGCCTACGGCAAGGACTTCTTCTACGAAGACACGAAATACAACCCGCACAGCCCGTATTCAGCTTCCAAGGCATCGAGCGACCACTTTGTGCGCGCATTCCACGACACATACGGCATGCCGACCATCGTGACCAACTGCTCGAACAACTATGGACCTTATCAGTTCCCGGAAAAGCTGATTCCGCTGTTCATCAACAATATCCGCCAGCGCAAGCCGCTTCCGGTTTACGGCAAGGGCGAAAACGTACGCGACTGGCTCTACGTGGTTGACCACGCACGCGCCATCGACTTGATTTTCCACGAAGGCAAGGTAGCCGAAACCTACAACATCGGTGGCTTCAACGAATGGAAGAACATCGACATCATCAAGGTGGTAATCAACACCGTCGACCGTCTGCTCGGCCGTAAGGAAGGCGAGGACATGGACCTCATCACCTACGTTACCGACCGTGCCGGCCACGACATGCGCTACGCCATCGACTCCACCAAGCTTCAGAAAGAACTCGGTTGGGAACCGTCGCTCCAATTCGAGGAAGGCATCGAAAAAACCGTACGCTGGTACCTCGACAACCAGGAATGGATGGACAACATCACCTCCGGCGACTACGAAAAGTATTACGAAGAAATGTACAAAAACCGTTAATTCTTTTAATCTCAATATATAACGTCAACAATAGCTACACGATGGGCTTGAAAAAAAATATTGTATATAGCAGTATCCTTACTACTTCTCTATATATTTTTCAGTTTATTACATATCCATACGTATCGAGAGTCTTAGGAGTTACTAATATCGGTATATGTAATTTCGCCCAAAGTGTAGTTGTTTTTGCCTCTTTATTTTCAACATTTGGAATTATTAATATTGGAATTCGCGAAATTGCAGCAGCCAAAGGAGACAAAGAGAAACTTAACAGAACTTTCTCTGGAATATTCCAAATTAATCTTTTGCTAACTTTGGCAGTAATTATTCTCTACATTGCTGCTATCGAGATTTTACCACAACTGACACCTTATCGAAAACTTCTCTACGTTGGTATATTCCAGATTCTTTTCAACACCCTGACAATGGAATGGTTGTTCAAAGGTCTGGAAGACTTCAAATACATTACTATGCGAACAATATGGGTTCGGATAGCCTATGTGATTGCAATTTTTATCTTCATCCAAGACAAAGATGATTATTATCTATATTTCATAATCACAGTCGGTCTATATGTCTTAAATGGACTAATCAATAGCATTTATAGCCATACATTAGTAAAATTCATATGGCAACCTACTAAAGACATATTCAAGAAATATACAACCCCTATATTATTTCTCGGAAGTCAGGCTTTGTTACAGACACTCTATACAAGTTTCAATGTCGTGTATTTAGGATTTGTATCTAACGACGACCAAGTAGGTTATTATACCACAGCCACAAAAATTCAAAATATCATTTTGGCATTATACACATCCTTCACATTAGTAATGATGCCACGAATCAGTGCAATGCTTGCTGATAATGATATGAACAATGTAAAAACGATGATAAACAAGTCGTTCTCTATTCTTTACGCATTTGCATTTCCTACAATTATACTTTCAGAAATTTTTGCACCCGAAATCATTTCCATAATAGCAGGAAAAGGCTACGAACAGGCTATTCCACTATTGCGTATTGCAATGCCGTTGATCCTGATTATTGGAATTGAACAAATTCTAAACGTACAACTCCTTATGCCACTTCGTGCTGATAAAATGGTATTTGCAAATTCCTTAATCGGAGGTTCAGTCGGACTAATATTTAACATACTTCTTGTTGGTTGGTTGCAAAGCACAGGATCTGTCCTTGTCTGGTTTCTTTCAGAGTTTGCAGTATTTTCATCGGCATATTACTTTGTCCGTAAACTCACAGGCATTACAATTTCATTGAAAATTGTAGGTCAATATATCATTTCGTTCTTGCCTCTTTTAGGCATTTGCTATCTAACATCTTTAATGGATAATACATTCCTTGCTTTGGTCTATGCTGTAATCGCATGTATCGCCTATACACATGTCGCATTACTATATCTGGTTAAGAACGAAACATACCAAAATTTAATTCTGCGATTTAAATCAAAATTCACCAGATAAATAAACTATCATGGTCAATAAAGTAGCTGTAATTATACTTAATTATAATTCCTCCGACGATTGCCGGAAATGCGTGTCGTTCCTAAAGCGGCAGGAAGGAGTAGAACTGGAATTAGTGCTGGTCGACAACTGTTCGCCCGACGGCAACAAGGTGGAAGCCTTTTGCCGAGAACAAGGATGTACATTTATCGCCAGCCCGGAAAACCGAGGCTACAATGCCGGCAACAATATCGGTCTTCGCTATGCAGCAGAAAAAGGCTACCAATATGCATTGATAGCCAATCCCGATATGGAATTTCCTCAAACCGATTATGTAAAACGGCTTGTTGAAGCGATGGAGCAAGACGAGGAAATCGTTGTAGTAGGTTCCAACATAGTTGGAGCTGACGGCATCCACCAAAATCCATTGGTTAGAGACGGCAACTGGGCAACAAGCTTCAATTGGATAAAAAGTTTTTTTAAAAAAAATCATACATCTGTTCCTGAATATCTTGATAACCCAAAGCAAAGCCACTATTGTGAAAAAGTAAGCGGCTGTTGCTTGATGGTCAGAATGAATTTTATTCAAGGCATCGGATTTTTCGATGAGTATCCGTTTCTCTACTGCGAAGAACCCATCCTTTCCCGCCAAGTGGAATTGGCAGGAAAACGCATGTACTACACAAGAGAAGCACAAGCCATCCACCGCCATATAGCTTCTACAAAAGGAGACCCCGTAAAACGTTTCCAACAATGGAAACGCTCTCGCCTTTATTTCATCAACCGTTATAGCGGAGATTCCTGGATGGGAAAAAAATTGGCATCACTCTCCATGACGCTTTATGTTGGATTATTTACCTTTGCAAAAAAATCAGAAAATGACAGAAATCGTAAAAAAAAGAAGCCAGTCCATTGATATGGTCAAAGGCCTGTCAATTATGACACTCTTCTATCTTCATTTCGAAAATGGGTGGATGAACATCGACTATAACATTTTCCTCGTCCGTTCTCCTGCATTCTATATGGTTGTTGGTTGGTTGTGGGGAATGTCGTCAAACCGAAGAACCGTCAAAGAGCATTGGGCAAAACGATTGAAAGGTCTTGTAAAACCCTATTTATGGTTTTCATTGATTTTTCTCATTTTTGATGTAATCATGGTTCTTCTCCATCAATTTGACTCTTTTGTTATATGGAGGGATATTTATAAAACACTTTGTCTGAGAGGCATTGGTACACTATGGTTCCTACCGGCTCTTTTAGGAGGTGAGATGTTGTTCCTTTATCTCCGCGACCGTTCTTGGACATTGAAAGGTATTACTTATGTTATTACATTTATGTTAATAGTAGGCTACGGATATTGGTTATCCCACTGTAACTACTCTATACCACATTTAAAAGAGATTATTGACGCTCCTTTCCGAGTTGTTCAAGACGTAAGCAATGCATTTATCTACATAAGTGTAGCTTATTACACGAGTTTGAATGTAGGGAAACGCATATTTAATGCCAACAAATCCCAATTATTTTTTGCAGGTTTTGCGTTCCTTACATTGGCATTCTTAATTTTAAATTTTTCTTTATCGACAATTGATTTTGTTTATAATTTTATGTTTATACTCGGTAATCTTTGTGCCGGATATGGTATCTTATTTTTCTTCAAATCCATCGAGAATATAAAATTAATAGAAAAGCCGTTAGCTTACTGTGGAAGAAATTCTTTAACAATTATGGCTGTCCACTTCTGCCTGCTTTTTCCAATTGCAAGGGCAATTGACAAGTCAATCTTTCACAACACTGAATATTATGGTAATCAAACAATCGTTTATTTCCTAATAGCAATTGTTATCCAAATTGGTATAATTGAATTAGTAAATCGAAAATTCAAATTCATTATCGGCAAATAATGGAAATCCTAAATAAATATTTTACCCTCCGCAACTTTGCAGCGTTTTTAATAGTTGTGTTCTGTATTCGATATATTCCGATTGACAGTAGAGCCGGAATCAGCTATTTTAAAATTGCTGTTTCTCTTTTATGTCCCTTTGTATTTTTAATTTATACTCCTAAAATAAACAAAACTTTTTTTATTATTTGTTCATATCTGCTGTTTGTATTTTCATCGGCCATACTACACCCCAATACATTAAGATGGACAACCTTAGTGTTTTTACTGTCCTATTTTTTCATGTATCCGACTTTTTACAATCTTGTATATGAACGGAAAGTATTCACAATTGAATCTTTTACACGCTTTTTAGAAGGTTTTATACTAAGCTATTTTGTTTTACTGGTTGTACAACAAATAGCACTAATAGCCGGAATTACATACTTGCCCATAATAAACTTAACGCAATTTCTTGACAGAGGAATTGGTGCTAATTCTTTATCTGGCGAGCCTTCTGTTTCTGCCCGAATTTTGGCGGTATTGTTTTTAGCATTACTAAGAATGTATGAATTAAAATATGCACGTTCTCTCTCATTTCAAGAAATATACAGAGAAGCTAAATGGCCTACAATCGGCTTTCTTTGGTGCATGCTGACGATGGGTAGTGGAACTGCGTTTGTAGCATTAGGAATTCTTTCTCTATATTTCATTCGGCGACAATATGCTTTTATCATAATTCCCCTATTGTTAATCTTTTACACACTAATCCCTAATATTGATTTTGAACCACTACAACGTACATATAAAACATTCAATGCTTTCCTTACTTTGGATGCTGACATTGTTCGAAAAGCAGACGGAAGTGCTGCCGCCCGAGTCGTTCCGTTAGTTAATACTATCACTTCATTAGATTTAATGAAGTGGGAAACCTGGTTCGGACATGGTGTCGACTATTCGTTAAAAGATGGAATTTTTAGTAATACTGTATTAATCGGTGGAATAGGTGATTATGGCCTTATTAGTTTTATAATCATGCAGATTCTAGTATATACATGTGTTATAAAAAAATTTCTATCAGTTGAAACCTTAATTTGGATTGGATTATTTAATATGACATTAGGAAATATTCCATACACATGGGGAGCAATTATGATCCTAACAACAACAAAATATTTTTCAAGTAATAATAAAGAATATGATACCTAAAATTATCCACTACTGCTGGTTTGGAAAAAAAGACCTTCCTGAATTAGAGCAAGAGTGTATTAAAACATGGGAAAAAATTCTTCCCGACTATACTATAAAAGTTTGGAATGAGAGTAATTTTGATGTAAATTGTTGTCAATATGTTAAACAAGCATATGAGCGCAAAAAATTTGCATTTGTCAGTGATTATGCTCGAGTATATGCACTGTATAATGAGGGAGGCATATATCTTGATACAGATGTCGAAGTATTAAAATCGCTTGATGTTTTTTTGAATAATTCTGGTGTTTTAGGATTTGAAAATAAGACTTTTGTAGGAACGGCATTAATGGCATTTCAAAAAGGGAATAAAATTATGAAGGATATGTTAGACTATTACAATCTGACAAACTACATAGACAACAATGGCAATGAAAATATAACAACAAATGTCACACTCCTAAATAAAATCTTAATTGAAAATGGCTTGAAACCAGAAAATTCATTTCAAAAAATAATAGATATAGCCATTTATGAACGGGATTATTTTTTCCCAAAAAAAATAGACGAACAACATTTTAGAATTACTGAAAACACCTATACTATTCATAGGATGAAAGGTAGTTGGCTTACTGAAAGGCAAAGAAAACGAGGCGCGAATAAATTTTGGATAAATATTTGTCGACCGTCATTAAGATTTTGCCTTCTATCACTAAACGCCCTCATTGGTAAAGATAGGGCAAAAAAGATTGAAATTAAAATTCGAAATTTTTTAAAATAACAGTATGTCTGCATCCACTATTATACACAAATGGGAAAACTTTCACGCCCAAGTTTTCTCTGATTTTATATTAGAATTAAATACTAACAATGTCAAATACTTTATTCTTCGAAATTTTGAAGGACTACCTCAATTCAATTTGTCTAAAGATATTGACATAATAATAAAACCAGGATCATATAAAAAAGCTTTAAAACTATTGATTAAAACATTTAAAGCTCATAACCTTGTATACACTTACGACATGCATTTCGAAAGAGCCCATTGTTGGTTCGCAATGGATGTTGAACGTGATTTTTTTATTCATATTGATTTAATTGAAGGATATGCAAATAAAGGATTTGAGATCATTGATTTTTCTACTTTGTATTCAAACACAATTGAATACAAAAACTTCAGAGTCCTCAATTCTGAATTTGATGCATTAATGTTAATTCTTTATAAGTTAATTGGCTGTAAGGAATTAAAACCAAAATATCAGGAAAAAATACTCTCTATTTATCAACAAACCCCCCAGAAAATAACAACATTACTAACAAGATATTTAGGAATCCGATTATCAAAAAGAATCACTACAAATATTGAATGTAATGATTTTTACAGTTTAATTTCTCTATCAAAAGAAATAGCATCAACTGCTAAACGTTACTCATTTTCAAAACGGCCTATCACAACTATATTCAATATATTCTTATTTTTAATAGAGAAATTCTATCGTATCGTAATTTGTCCTCCTAAGTTTAAAAAATTTTTAGCAGTTGAAGCGCCTGATGGAACAGGCAAAACAACTTTTATTGAACAATTACAAATTAAAATTGCAGAAACGTTTGTCTGCGAACTAAACAAAAGTCAAATATCACATTTTAGACCCGAAATATTACCAAATTTAGGTGCAGTTGGGGAAAAAGCAAAAGTCATGAAACAAGATAAAGACTTTACGAATCCTCACAGAGCCAAACCTGTTGGGAAAATAAGTTCATTTATCCGAATGACATATTATTGGCTCGACTATGTAATTGGTATGCCTTTAATATTAAGAAAAAATGCCCAATATGATAAATTCACAATTTTTGACCGCTATATATATGATTTTTTGGTTGATCCCCGACGTTCCAGAATCAATTTACCCTATTGGCTACGAAAAGGATTCACAAAATTGGTAAAACAGCCCAAAATTGTATTTGTTTTGGATGCTCCAACAGAAGTGATTTATAAACGAAAACAGGAATTGACACCGGAAGAAATTTCACGTCAACTCGTAGAATTCCGAAAATTGTCATCGTTAGGAAAACGATATTATCGCTTGGACGCGTCAAAAAAGCCGGAAGAAATAGCTAATGATGCAATCAAGATTATATTAGAGAAATTCACTAACAAATTATAATCATGCTTATACGTAAATTTGCACGGAATTTAAGAAATTTACCTCTTAATAAATTAAAAAAAAGAGGGTTAGTAATTGGAAAAAACTTTCAATATGAAAAGAATCTATTAATTGATAAAATATATCCCCATTTAATCTCTATAGGAGATAACGTGATAGCTTCTGCAAATGTAACTATCTTAGCCCACGATGCAGGTCTAAAAAATATCATGGGATTGGTGAGAATTGGACGTGTGTCAATAGGCAACAATGTTTTTTTAGGATTGGGCTGTATTATTTTACCAAATGTTCGAATTGGCAATAACGTTATTATTGGAGCAGGAAGCATCGTTAGTAAGGATATTCCAGATAATTCGGTATGTGCAGGAACCCCTGCTAAAGTTATCTGTTCAATGAATGATTATAAAACACGCATTCTTTCTTCTGCAAAAGAGGTTCCAGTTTATACGGAATACTTGGATCCTCTAAAGATGACAGAAAAAGAAAAAGAACAACAACGTCAAGAACTACAAAATACCTTCGGTATAAAAAAAGCAATTAATTATAAGAATTTCAATTCATTACAGGAATGAAAACAATTCTTGTTTCAGCATACGGATGTGAACCGTTAAAAGGGTCAGAGCCTGGTGTGGGATGGAATTGGGTTTTGCAAATGGCAAAACACAATAAACTTTACGTCATCACACGAGCCAATAATCAGGATGTTATAGAAGAACATTTACCCGAAGAGGTAAAAGACAATATCACATTCTATTATTATGATACTCCCAATTTTATCAAACGTCTTAAAAACAAGGCTAAAGGGCTGTATTTCTATTATTTCTTTTGGCAAATTGGGATTATACCATTAGCAAAAAAAATAATACGGAGCAACCACATTGACTATACTATGCACCTGACATTTGGTAGTATGTGGATGCCGACATTTCTCCCCCTTTTAAAAACATCCTTTATTTGGGGTCCTGTTGGAGGAGGTGACTGCGAGCCGCGTTCATTTTTAAAACTGCTGGCTCCGAAGCAGCGAATTATGCAAAGCTTCCGCTACGTAATGAACCAAACCGCCTTGTTCAATCCATTTATATTTATACCGGCAGTAAAAGCAAAAACGATTTTATGCCGCACCCCAAATTCTGCCAATGTCATTCCCAAATGCTTTAAATCAAAAGTTAAAGTTATTTTGGAAACATCTATGGAAGGGGATATTTTCAAATACAAAAAGCAGGAACGAAACGACGGAAAAATCCGCTTTATTTCAACAGGGCGTTTACTTCCGAGCAAAAACATTTTGTCGGCAATACGTTCATTGAAATATCTCCCCAAAGATTTGGACTTTGAATATTATATTATTGGGAGCGGCGCACAGAAGAAAGCTATTAAAGCAGAAATAACAGCCCAACAACTAACTGAAAAAGTTAGAATTATTGACGAAATGCCGCGCAGTCGGGTATTGGAAGAATTGCAAAACGCAGATATTTTCCTCTTTCCTAGTTTGCGGGAAGGTGGCAGTTGGGCTTTAATGGAAGCAATGGTTATTGGATTGCCCGTAATCTGTTTGGATTGGGCCGGAATGAGCATCACAACAGATGATAGTTGTGCAGTTCGTCTACCTGTTACAGACCCGGAACAAATGCCAAAAGACATGGCTGAAGCTATCATAAAATTAGCCAAGAATCCAGGATTACGAAAACAGTTGGGAGAAAACGGTCGAAAACGAATTCAAACCGTTTTCAACTGGGAAGCAAAAGGCAAATTTATGGAGGATCTGCTTGCTGAATTAGACAAAAAATGAACATCGACGAACAACTGAAACAGATATTGAAGTTCGGTGAAGGAAACACGTTTTTCAGTTTCGCAAATGCCGACGGGAAACGGTGGATAATGCCCGCCCGCAATATGCAGACAGCAATGAACCTCTACCAACCGAGCGGACCGAAGGGAAAGCTCGTGAAAGTGGGGTTGCCGCTGCTCTATTGGAATCCGGCAGCACTGCGCGTGCTCCACGCCGAACGCCTTCGCCTGTCGCTGACCGACGAAATGCGCAAGCTGCTGGAAAAGACCTTCGGCATAACGAATCCTGAATTTGCGATATTCTGCGGCACGCCGTGTGTGCATCAAAAAATCACTATTCAGATAAGCAGCGGTAGCCGCATCATTGGCTATGTGAAAGTAACGGCAAGCGAGGACATCCGTGCCGTGTTTGGCCACGAAAACCACATTCTCACGACACTCCACCGGCAAGGCATCGAATGTGTGCCAGAATGCCTTTACTGTGGAACACTGAACGGCGGACTGCATGTGTTCATTCAGACTACGACAAAAACAGCGCAATCGAAAGTGATGCACGGTTGGACAAATCTGCACAGCCTGTTCCTGACAATGCTTGCCGTGCGCACGCAGCAGGAACTGCCGTTTGAACAGACGGATTTCAACCATGACTTAAACCTGCTGGAATCGCGATTGAGTGAATTTGACGAAACGGAAGTGGTGGAAAATGCAATTACGGAAGTCCGCTCGCATTACGAGGGAAAAAATGTGGCTTTTTCGGCTTTTCAAGCGGATTTCACTCCGTGGAACATGTTTGAGGAACGGGGCGAACTGTTTGTGTTTGACTGGGAATATGCCCGTCTTACCTACCCTCCCCGTCTGGACTATTTCCATTTTATGATTCAGACGGCAATTTTCGAAGAACATCAGACGGCGGAGGACATTGCAAAACGGTTTGAAGCAGAACGCGACGTGCTCGACATCACGTACCGCGACAGCCGACTGGCTCTGAAATGCTACCTGTTGGCTATCATGTCAATCTATATCAATAGGGAAAAAGAATCTATCGGCAACGACACCCGCGGGCGGATCGCGTTTTGGGTGAAGTTGCTAAAGTTAATAGGATAAATACTACAAAATGAAACGACTTGTATGTTTTCACCTTTTCAACGATTTTAGCGGAAGTCCGAAGGTGTTGCGAATGGTACTGGGGGGATTGGCTGAAAAGGGGATGCAAATCGACTTGATAACGTCGAAAGGCGAAGGTGCGCTAAGCGACTTGTCGAAGTGGAAAAACGTGAAAACAAGCACGTATGCCTACCGTTTTTCCGACAATCCAGCGGTGACAATGGCACGCTATTTCGGCGTGCAGATTTACACATTCGGTCTCGCCCTGCGCTACGCGTTCAAAAAGGACACAACGTTCTATGTAAACACCATACTGCCCGTGGGTGCCGCCTTAGCAGGACGACTGACAGGAAAACGCGTGGTGTATCACTATCACGAGAATGCGTTTGCAAAAGGTGCATTCTACAAACTGCTTGCCCGCGCCATGCAGGCCTTGGCCTCGGAAATTATCTGCGTGTCGGCCTATCAGCGTTCGTTTCTGAAAAGGGAAAAGAACGTAGATGTCGTGCCGAATGCCGCTCCGGCTGCATTTGTAGCTCGTCTGTGTCCGAATCCGGAAGAAGCATTCGAACGCAAGCGCGTACTGATGCTCGGGTCGCTGAAACGCTACAAGGGTACGTTGGAGTTTATAGAACTGGCACAACGGCTGACAAACTATCAGTTTGAACTGGTACTGAACGAAACGCCGGAAAACATTGCCGCATTCTGGAAAGAAAACGGTATCAGTCAACCGACGAACCTGACGGTGCACCCGCGACAAAATGATGTGGTACCATTCTACAACCGTGCATCGGTGGTACTCAACTTGACAGACAAAAACCAAGCTATCGAAACATTCGGCCTGACTGCCTTGGAGGCCATGTCGGCCGGGCTGCCGGTGATTGTTCCCACCGTGGGCGGCATCGCTGAAATGGTGGACGACGGCGAAAACGGCTGGAAAATCGACGTGGCGAATCTGGACAAGATTGCCGAAAAAATCAGCGAAATGCTGAACGATAAAGAATTATACAAAAAACTATCAAACAACGCCCTTGCCTATTCACGTCGGTATGACGAAGGGGCGATGAGGGACGCTATTACAGAATTAATTTGAATCAGTGTGTTATGAAGAAAGTTGCGATTATCGGCACGCAGGGAGTGCCGGCATGTTACGGCGGTTTTGAATCGCTGGTGGAAAATATCATTGGGGAAAACTGCTCACCGGATATTGAATATACGGTGTATTGCAGCGGTAAAGATATGACCAAAACAAAACATTTGACAACATATAAAGGCGCGAAACTGAAATATGTGAATATCCACGCCAACGGAATGCAGAGCATCCCGTACGACATCGTATCGATGATGCGCTCCATTTGGGGATATGACGTGATTATGGTGCTCGGCACATCGGGATGCAGCTTCCTGCCGATTTTCCGTCTGTTCAACCGCAAACGCCTTGTCATCAACATCGACTGACTGGAACACCGCCGTGAAAAATGGGGCAAACTGGCACGTTGGGTATTGCGCACATCGGAGGCCATCGCCGTGCGTTATGCCGATGTGGTTGTGGCCGACAACAAGGGCATTCAGGACTACGTGAAGGAAACCTATGGTAAGGATGCCGCACTGATTGCTTACGGCGGCGACCATGCCATCCGCAATATTGATGAAGCCAAACAACTTGAGGTGCTGAAGAAATACAACGTGGAACGCGGAAATTATGCCATCACCGTTTGCCGCATCGAGCCGGAAAACAACTGCCACCAGACGTTGGAAGCGTTTGCAAAATCGGACAAGCGACTGATTTTCATCGGCAACTGGGAGCACAGTAACTACGGCAAGGAATTGAAGGAGAAATATTCCTCCGTGCCGAACATCAGCATCGTTGACCCGGTATACGATCTCGACACGCTCCACTGCCTGCGCAGCAATGCCGGATACTATATCCACGGCCACAGTGCCGGCGGAACCAACCCGTCGCTTGTGGAAGCCATGTTCTTCGGCTGCCCTATCCTGTGCTATGATGTGGTGTACAACCGCGAAACGACCAACCATGAGGCCTACTACTGGAAGAATGCCGACGAACTGTTGCAACTGTTGAAACGGACCGACCTCAACGGAAAACCGATGGTGGATTTCGCAACAACCCACTACACATGGAAACGCATCGCAAAACAATACGAAGCACTTTACTGATTAACTGATTTCAAACATATTACAACGGAAAAGCCTCGCGGATGCGGGGCTTTTTATTTTAGGAGAATAGCAAATCGGATTAGTGAGCGGCTACGGGCGATATTTCAGCACTACGACCTGGCGGGTTGTGGGGGTGACGCGGAAGGCGTCGGCGGCGCGGTGGCCGACAAGCCAGAGGATGGTGTCGGATGCGCAAAGTAGCCACGCGCGACGTTTGTCGAGCAGGGAAAATTTGTTGTCGTTGAAATAATCGCTCAACTTTTTACTGCCTTTCATGCTAAACGGACGGAAGCGGTCGCCCTGCCGCCAATGGCGCAAAGTCAGTTCATGGCCAAGAATTTCGCTATCGAAATAAGCTAAATTTCCATCAGCCACAAACTTGAAATCCGGCGTTCGCTCCACAATCTCCACCTCGAGAAACGGTGGAAGCGCAGTACGATCGTCAAGCCGGAACACAAATGTTTCATCGTTCTGCAAACCGTCGTGCGGCATCAGCACGAATTGTTCCCGCCCCACTTCGAGCAGATAGTCGGCCGACTCAAACACAGCCCCGACCGTCGCTGCCGATTTCCACAAAGCGGAAGTTTGCGTCGGATTGTAGCCATAAGGAGCAAGCAACTCGTGGAGCAGCGTTTCCGGATGTGCCGACTGTGCCACGACAACCTTGTCGATACGCACTACCCCATCGGATTCCGTAACGGCACGACGGCGGTAATCTCCGACAAGTTCCTGAAGCAACAGCCAGTCGCCCGACAAATTCGCCATCGTTGCCGACAAAGCGGCATCGCTTCCCGGGAAGCATTCACGCAAAGCCGGAAGGATAATATTTCGGATTTTATTACGACGGTATTCGCTTTCGAGATTGGTGCTGTCGGTCACATAATCCTGCTGAAGCTGTGCAAGATAGGCTTCCACATCCTGCCGCCCTACGCATAACATCGGGCGGACAATCGCACCATTCCGGGGCTTGATTCCGGCCAAGCCGGCCAGTCCGGTACCGCGCATCAAATTGAGGAAAAACGTTTCGGCACTGTCGTCGGCATGATGGGCTACGGCAATCACCCGACAGCCAAACTCCGTCCTCTTCTGCTCAAACCAACGGTAACGCAACTCGCGGCAAGCCATTTCGACGGACACTTTGCGGTCAGCCACATAGCTGTCGACATCAAAGTCAACAAACGCAGCCTGCACACCAAGCCTGTCGCAAAGGGCACGCACAAAACGCTCGTCGCGCATCGACTCCTCGCCGCGCAAGTGAAAATTGCAGTGCGCCGCCACACAGTCGTATCCCAACTCCAACAGCACACGCAGCAACGCAACGGAATCGGCTCCGCCGCTTAACGTCACGAGTACACGATCGTCAGGCGTGAACAATCCATGTGCCGATATAAACGCACTAATCCGTTTGGCAAATTCGCTTATCATATTTACAAAGATAGCGAAAGGTTGATATTTGACAGAAGAACAGAAGAACAAATTTTTCATGTCTGCCAATTTATTATCTGTTCTTCGGTCGAAACCTTCGTGAAAATCTTTTTTCGCTCGGCTTGCAGTATCTTTCCAGAAGACAGGCAGCGCCTCGGAAAAACCTTTCGAAACAAAATTTGAATTACATTCATTTTGTTTCATTTTGTTTTTCGCTCGGCTTGCACTATCTTTGCATTCAAAATATTAATAAAGAGAAATGTTAGAGAAAATTAATAGCCTGAAGGGCGTAATCGAAGCGCTGAATGCAGCAACCAAGGACGAGGTTGAAGCTCTGCGCATAAAATATCTCAGCAAGAAGGGTGAAGTTTCTTCACTTTTCAACGATTTCCGTAATGTTCCAAACGAACAGAAGAAAGAAATCGGCCAAAAACTGAATGAACTGAAAACACTTGCCACTGAAAAAATCAACGCGCTCCGCGAAGCCATTGAAAACAGCCAAAGCGAAGACAGTACCATCGACTTGACTCGTACTGCCGCTCCGGCTCCGCTCGGCAAGCGCCACCCGATTTCTTTGGTGCGCAACGAAATCATTGATATTTTCTCACGTCTGGGCTTCACAATTGCCGAAGGACCGGAAATTGAAGACGACTGGCACGTGTTCTCTTCTCTGAATTTTGCCGACGACCACCCTGCCCGCGACATGCAGGACACGTTCTTCATACAGCGTAACCCGGACGTATTGCTCCGTACGCACACTTCTTCCGTACAGTCGCGCGTCATGACGACTACTCAGCCGCCTATCCGCATCATCTGCCCGGGACGTGTGTACCGCAACGAGGCAATCTCTGCCCGCGCACACTGCTTCTTCCATCAGATTGAAGGACTTTACATCGACAAGAACATCTCGTTTGCCGACTTGAAGCAGACTCTTCTCTACTTCGCCCGCGAAATGTTCGGACCGGAAACTCAAATCCGTCTCCGTCCGTCGTACTTCCCGTTCACTGAACCGTCGGCTGAAATGGATATTTCCTGCCACCTCTGCGGCGGCAAGGGCTGCAACTTCTGCAAACATACAGGTTGGGTAGAAATCCTCGGCTGCGGTATGGTTGACCCGAACGTGCTCGAAGCCTGCGGAATCGACAGCAAGGTATATTCAGGCTACGCACTCGGTATGGGTGTTGAACGCATCACCAACCTGAAATACCGAGTGAAGGACCTCCGCATGTTCTCGGAAAACGACGTACGCTTCCTCGACGAGTTTGAAGCGGCTCACTAATTATTCCTACAGACAGCTATAACATCAAAATAGAGAAGATACCACGTAAAACCCCGTGTATCTTCTCTTTATTATTCCTACACAGATGACAACAAAGGAAAGATATCAAGGCATTATCGAATGGTTCTCGGCAAACATGCCGGTGGCTGAAACGGAACTCCACTACGAGAATCCGTTCCAACTGCTTGTGGCAGTCATCCTGTCGGCACAATGCACCGACAAGCGCGTCAACATTGTGACTCCGCCGCTATTCCACGACTACCCTACCCCGGAAGCCATGGCAAGCGCCACTCCGGAAGTCATCTTCGAATACATCAAAAGCGTTACGTTTCCCAACAACAAGTCGAAATCGCTTGTCGGAGCCGCCCGCATGCTCGTGGAGAAATACGGCAGCGAAGTGCCTTCCGATTTCGACGAACTGGTGAAAATTCCCGGCGTAGGACGGAAAACGGCCAATGTCATGCTTGCCGTCATCTTCAACAAGGCGGCTATGGCTGTCGACACCCACGTGTTCCGCGTTTCCAACCGCATCGGACTGACCAACAACTCCAAAACTCCGCTGGAAACCGAAAAGACGCTCGTTCGCCACTTTCCGCCCGAACTCCTGCCCAAGGCCCACCACTGGCTCATTCTTCACGGCCGCTACGTGTGCACGGCAAGAAAGCCGCAGTGCGAAAAGTGCGGCATCTCCGCCTATTGCAAGTATTTCGCCCAATCGGCCAAAGCATCTGTCCTAACGAAATAATCCCCTATGCAGACCACCCTGTTGCTCATCATCGAGATTGTCGGAACCATCGCCTTTGCCATCAGCGGCATACGTCTTGCCGCCGCCAAGAAGTTCGACTGGTTCGGAGCCTATGTCGTCGGCCTCGTAACGGCCATCGGCGGCGGCACGCTGCGCGACATTCTCCTCGACACGACACCCTTCTGGATGGTCAACGGCTGGTACCTCGCCGTAACAGGCATATCGCTGCTCTACGTCATTCTCTTCCGCAAGCAGCTCGTCAGGCTCAACAGCACGTTCTTTTTCTTCGATACTATCGGCCTCGGACTGTTTGTCGTCATCGGCATACAAAAAACCCTCATGTTCGACTACCCCATGTGGGTGGCCATCTTCATGGGAACCATCACTGGTGCCCTCGGGGGTGTGATTCGCGATATTCTCATCAACGAAGAACCGCTGATTTTCCGTAAGGACGTCTACGGAACGGCGTGCATCGCCGGCGGCGTTGTCTACTGGCTCACCATGATGGCCGGATTTTCCGGCTCCGTACAGCAGATTTCGTGCGCCGTTGCCGTCATCGCCATCCGCCTGCTTTCGGTGAAATACAACTGGTCGATACCCGTACTCCGCAACAACGAAAACTAAAAACCCGCAACAATGAACAATCAAGCAAAAAAGACTACCATACAGCTTCTGAAATACGGCATCATCGGTGTCGGCAACACGCTCATCACGCTCGTCGTGTTCTATCTGTTCAACACTATCCTGGGCCTGTCCTACACCATTGCCAACATCACCGGTTATGTTCTCGGTGTAATCAACAGCTTTGTGTGGAACCGCCAATGGGTATTCAAGACCAACAAGAACATAGTGAAGGAAGCGGCCCTGTTTGCCGTAGGATTCCTTGTCTGCTTCGGGATTCAGCTGCTCGTAAGCTGGTATCTTCTCAGCCACACCGCCATTCAGAACTTCGAATTGTCGTGGCTTCCGATGAAGAATCCCGGCGAAAACATCGTCATGTGTATCAGCATGGTGGTCTATACCGTCTCCAACTACTGCTACAATCGCTTCGTGACCTTTAAATAACGCGAATATGGCAAAATTCAAGGCAAAAGATTCGTTGTTTATTTTGCTGCTGGTCACGGCAGTAATCATCATTTTTCCGCCATTGGGGCGCGTTCCGCTCCAACCCGACGAAATGGTGCTCTCCACGCTGTCGGCAAAATTCGCCAAACTCGGCATTGGCAGCGTGTTTTCCAACACCGACGAAGATTTTCTCTCCAATTTCTACGCCTACATCGTTTCCGTTTGCCGCAACAACCTCGACATTTCCGACACGCTCGCTGTGCGCCTTCCGTCGGCAGTCATCATTCTGCTGCTGACCCTCGGACTCTATCAGTTCTGCGACAAACGCGACAAGCTGAGCCATTCGTTTCTGGCAGCCCTGCTGTTCATATCCAGCTATCTGGTCAGCTCGCTTGCCTATCGTGCCAGCACGGTGTCGCTCATTGCCCTGCCCTTCATATTCTCGCTTTCCACCGTCTACCACTGGACAAAAGCGCCCAGCCTCAACAAGACCTACCTGCTGGTTATCACCACCCTGTTCACCTCCATATTCATGGGCATACTCGGTCCGATAGCCGTATGGATTATGGGCATCATACTGCTGCTCATGCAACAGTCGCGGAAAATCGGGGCCTACCTGCGGCTCACGGTCTACATTGCCTTAGGCGTTATGCCAGCCTATGTCATGATTGTGTTCATCACCAACGACACCGCCATTGCCACCGACATTCTCGGCGTGGAGCAAGTGACGGAAAGCCTGTCCGAATATTCCAAACTGGAAACATTTATCCGCCACATTGTATTTTCCATTTTCCCCTGGTCCATTCCTATCATCATCGGGTTGTTTTGGATCACGGTCAACCCTTCGTGGATTCGACAGCAGTTCCTGTCGCTCAACTTCTTCCGTCAGTTTGGCGTCATCCTGTTTCTGCTTGCCATTCCCACGTTCCTGGCCTTCAACCGCCTGTCGCTCGTCATGCTGCTTGTAGCCGTCTTCTTCAACATGTCGGTCATCAGCAGTTTCCTTCTGTCGCAGATTCACAACCACACCATATCCTGGCGGATTACCGGCAACCTCTTCGGCCTTTTGATAACCATTTTTGCCGGAATGTTCGTGTCGCTCCATTTCGGAGTCAGCTTTGAAATGTTCGGCTATCGCATGCCGCCGTTCTCCCACTGGTCCGTCTGGAGCATCCTCCTGTTGGTGTCCATCGCTGTTTCCCTCTACACATTGTTGCGCAATCAGCGAACAATCCACCTCAACAATCGTTATTTATATAACATCGTAATCCTTTATATTCTGGCACAACTGCTCTACAAAGGATTCGTCAACCCTTATCTGATAGCATTATGATAGATTTTCTTACGACATACCACATGGCCGGACTCCTCATCGGACTCTGCACCTTTCTCATCATCGGCGTGTTCCACCCGCTCGTCATCAAAGGCGAATACTATTTCGGCGTACGCATCTGGAGGGCATTTCTGATTGTCGGCCTTGTGTGCTGCTTTCTGTCGTGGAAAATCGACGACCTCTTCTGGTCCGTCATTCTCGGCGTAACCGGCTTCTCCTCCCTGTGGGGCATCGGCGAAATCTTCGAACAGCAGAAACGCGTCCGCCGCGGCTGGTTCCCCAAAAATCCCAAACGGAAATATCCGTTTTAACCTGAAATCCCTCGTTTTTCACCCCTCTTGCATTTCCGAAACGCCCGTTTCGGAAACGGGCGTTTCGCATCTCCACCGCTCCCCGATTTTTCAAAATCCAAACAGAAAAAACACAGCCATAACTATGTTTTATTGAGAAATATTGCTATATTTGTAAAGAATAAAATATTATTCGTTCATATGCAAAACAGGCTATTATGAATAATATATTAGCATTTAATATACAAACGCCCCAAAGTGCCGCACAGCAGATTGCGGCACGAGTAAAAGCGCGGAGACTGGAACTAAACCTTACCCAAGAAGGCATGGCCACCCGGGCCGGACTCAAGTTTGCCACATATCGCCGATTTGAGCAAACCGGGGAAATTTCATTGAAAGGATTGCTTCAAATCGGATTCGCCCTGAATGCGCTGTCCGACTTTGATGCCCTCTTCGCTCAAAAGCAATATCAATCGTTAGACGACGTATTGAACGAACAAAATGTTACCCGTAAACGAGGAAAAAGAAATGAATAGTATCAAGCAGTTGGAAGTACTCTATGCCGATAAACTGGTCGGGCGACTGGCCCTGACAAAAGAGGGATTGTGTGCCTTCGAATACTCGGCCGAATGGCTCAGTGGCGGATTTTCCATTTCGCCCTTTGAACTGCCTTTGCGTAGTGGCGTTTTCATCGCCAAGGCAACTCCATTTGAAGGAGGATTCGGCGTTTTCGACGACTGTCTGCCTGACGGATGGGGATTGCTTATTTTGGACAGATACTTACAACAAAAGGGTATAAATCCACGGACTTTAACTCTATTGGAGCGTCTTGCATTGGTAGGTTCAACCGGGCGCGGAGCATTGGAGTTCCGTCCCGACAACAGTGTCACGACGAAACAAGATTACGCCGATTTTGAAAAATTGGCATTGGAAGCCGAACGTATTTTAGACAGCGACGACTATACGGGTGAAGGCATTGTGGAGTTTCAGGACCGGGGAGGTTCGCCGGGAGGTGCACGACCTAAAATCTTCGTCCGCTACGACTGCAAGGAATGGTTGGTAAAGTTCCGTGCCAAACGAGATCCGCAAAGTATTGGCATAGACGAATACCGCTACTCGCTTCTTGCCAAAGAATGTGGTATTGAAATGCCTGCCACCCGACTTTTCGAAAATAAATATTTCGGAGTAGAGCGATTCGACCGAACACCCAATGGCAAACTGCATGTGGTCAGCATGGCCGGCCTTATCGGTGCAGACTATCGTTTACCAACTATCGACTACACACATATCTTCCAAGTCTGCGCCATGCTGACGCACAACGCAGCTGAACTTTGGAAAGTATATCGCCTGATGGTGTTCAACTTCCTAATTGAAAACAAAGACGACCACGCCAAAAACTTTGCATTCATTTATCGTGACAAAGATTGGCACTTTGCCCCGGCTTATGACTTGCTGCCAAGCGACGGCATCAACGGCTTTCACACCACGTCTATCAATGACAGCATCGTGCCGACAAAGGAAGATCTTTTTGCAGTGGCCGAAAAAGCGGGATTGGACAAAAAGACAGCTGTGGAAATTTTCGAAAAGCAACTGCATATTATTCAAAGCAAAAAATAACATGCAATTGTTTTTTCACCATTCTACCCCCATCTGCCTCTAAATATATATTTAGTCGGCAGCTTATGAGCTAAATCAAACCCATTGCCAATCACAACGATTCTATTGATAGCATTCATCTAACACTTATTTATTCCAACTGCTTTCTGTAGACAGAATCCAATGTGTTTCCGTCCTTATCTTTCCAAACTAACCAACCATTATTACTGCTTCCTATACAAAAGTCTGCCGCTGTGCTCGGACTTGAGAATGTTTTATCCGAATTCATTTTCCATACACCATTTTCAAAGGTCGCATATTCTTTAACCAATTTATCCCTCTTTTCATTCCATTTCAAAGATGGTGCACAATTATTTGCAACTATACTATCTTTTAAGACTGTAAACCCATTAGAATTATAGAAGCCAAAAGCATTACAACCTCGACCTTTAGTATAAAAAAGATGCTCGGTCTTTGGCTGTGAAACCTCAAAAATATTGCAACCAATAAATGACGCTAAAAACTTAACATCCTCAAAAAACTCATCCATAGAATCCCGTTGATATTCAGGTAAATTCGGAGCTTTAGGAGTTTGCTTATTATCACTCAATACAAATGTATTTGCTTTTTTGGCCTCTGCGATAGCTTTATGTTCCAAATATTGAACATCTGCTTTGGTCATATCTGCATCCTTAGAAACGAATATCAATGCTTTTTGCCAAAATGATTTTTTACTATCGTGATCCTTAACACGTTCACGAAAATTCTCAGTTTCACCAATGTACGCCTGCGGCTTAGTCGTTTCATCCTCACCTAACAATATGTAAAAAGCAGGCTTCTGTAATTTCTCCTGTGTGTTTAAATATGATAGATTAGAACGTGGTATTATAAACATCTGACAAATCTTATTACTGATGAATGCGTATTGAGTTCCTTTCGGATCTCCATCAATCAAATATGTGGTTACTGTTTTACCCATTATTTATATCATTATGTTTTTCAAATCTTCCAACATACAAAAATATAAAACATAATACTATTGAAGGTAAAAAAGGAATAGGAAACCTTTCTTTTCAGAAAAATATCCCATAATAAAATTCGAAAATCATTAATATGAAAAAACAGAAATTGCCTCAATTTGACTGCAAACAGCCAACCCTGCGAAAAATCCCCTATCAAGTGAACAATTTCGCTGAAATACTCGTATCTTTGTAGAAGATATTGGGCATTGTCACGACTGGCTCTATCGGAGGAATAAATTATTGACGGAAATATGAAAAAATGGCTTTTATTTGCAATTCTGTTTATCGCGGCGGCATCTGTTCCGGCAGAAGCCCAAAGTCGCTATGAGTGGCGACAGGCCACTACCGAACAGCAGTTGCGAAGCCTGAACAATCCGCGAAACACCGACGGCATTGAACTTTATTCGTCGAAAGGAAAACTCGTCATCAAAACTCCCGTGAAAACTACGGTGCGCGTGCTGACTATTCTCGGACAAACCATTTCGCAGGCGGTTGTCGAGCCGGGCACATTCGAACTCAACCTTAACACCCACGGCATTTTCATTGTAAAAGTAGGCGACTATACGCTGAGAGTGGCCCTCTAATTTTCAGCAACGTCACACAAAAAAGAAACACCGAAATGAATCAATCATTCCGGTGCATCAGCATGTGTTCTATCTCTTTATCCATACGCGGCACGCGTATCAGCTTGAAGCTCTTCAAATCGGGATGCAAGGCCACAAGGTGCATATTCCCGATGTGCAGCCCGTAGTTGTGTTCCAATATGTAGCGGTACAGGTTCTGCTGCAGGCAATAGTGGTTGTACGACGTATCCTCGAGGTGTTCCAGACCCTTCCAACCCCGCTGCCAGCGGTTCGTGTCGGGCAGCTTCGCACTGCGTTTCCAGTCGTAGATGTCGAAGCATTCGCCGTTGCGGCACACAAGGTCGATAGTTCCTGCCACGCCCTGCGCCTCGTCGAACACCCTCCATTCCACACGGAAGGGATTCAGCGCCACACTGTCGAGAAAACGGTGGAAAAGTCCCATTTCGTAGCTGATGTCGTACGCTTCGTCGACCTGCAAATATTCTCCCCGATAGGAAAAATCGTAGCGCATTTCCTGTTCGCGCTTCAGAAAGAAATTCTCGATCTGTGCGTGCATGTGGGTTCCCACCTCACTTGCCGCATGGCCCTTCACGTCCCATTCTTCCTTCACGAGTCCCGGCTCCACATCCCGTTCGCGGGCTTTTCGCGCCGACCAGTATTCGCAGTCGAACGGCTTGAAAAAATGGCCAACCACGGCGCTGACCGGCGTCAGACACGTGCCGTTGTCGAGCGTGTACTGATGCAGTTCTTCATCAAAGAAAATGCGAGAATCGTTACTAAAGCAATTCTCGCTATTGTCTATATTGAAAGGAACATACGGCTTACCGGACATCGGCATCCTCCTTTCCGTCTGTTTCCTTTTCCGTTTCCTGCTTGTCGTCGGGAAGCAGTTCAAACGTGTAGAGCTCCCCTTCGTTGTTTTCGAGCGATTCCTCGCTCAAGACTACCATGTCGTTTTTATTCTTGTGATTGTATAACAGTCCCATTCGCTTATTTTGATTTATTTGTACAACGGTGAATAAAATGCACGATTTCCCCGATCCACAGCACTAACGACGACGCTCCGAACAGAATCAGCCAATCCTGCCACTTCAAAGGCACGACGCTGAACATTTGGCCTCCGAAGCTGACAATGAGTACCTGGCCGACGAGAATAACGAGTATCGTCAGGAAGAACACCTTGCTCTCGCGAATCTTCTGGAAGCTGGAATGTCCGCTTTCGAACGACTTGGCGTTGAACAGGTTCCAGAACTGGAGGAACACGAAGAACGTGAAGAACACCGTCAAATCGTAGGGTGATACGGAAGCATGCACCGGATCGAACGTGAAATAATGGGCGAAAAACTCACGGATGGAGAACGCCGAAAGTTCCGTTTCCGGGCTATATTTCAAATACTGTAGAAATCCGAACAGCACAAGCACGAACACGATGCTCACTCCGATGATAAACCATTTCATCGGACGGTTGATGATGAAATCCGTCATCTTGCGCGGCTTGTTCTTCATCACCTCCATGCTCGGCGGCAGTGAAGCCAACGACAGAGCGGCAAAGGTGTCCATAATCAGGTTTACCCACAGCATCTGTGTCACGGTCAGCGGCGAATCCTGACCGGTGAACGCACCAATCAGCACTATCATACAAGCCACGAGGTTCACCGTGAGCTGGAAGAGGATAAACCGCTGTATATTCTGATAGAGCGAACGTCCCCACATCACAGCGCGCGTGATGCTCGCAAACGAGTTGTCCATAATCGTGATGTCGCTTGCTTCCTTCGCGACCGACGTACCGTCGCCCATCGACAGTCCGACCTGCGCGGCGTTCAACGCCGGGGCATCGTTCGTACCGTCGCCCGTCACGGCAACCACTTCACCCTGCTGCTGAAGCAGGGAAACAAGGCGCGACTTGTCGGTTGGACGTGCACGCGACATGATTTTTATCTTCAAAGCGGCCTTGGCGGCATCCTCATCGGAGAGTGCGGCGAAATCTGGGCCGGAAATATGATTCTCGTCGGTATCCACGGCATCGTTCCACAAACCAATCTGACGGCCGATTTCCTTGGCTGTTCCCGGCGTGTCGCCCGTCACAATCTTAATCTTAATGCCGGCATCCAAGCTTTCCTTAATGGCGGCAGGCACATCGGCGCGAACCGGGTCGGAAATGGCCACAATGCCCATAAATGTCAGGTTGTCGGCCACTACCTTGTCGTCGGCAATCGCCTTGCCATCCACTATCTGATAGGCAAATCCCAGTGTACGCATGGCCTTCTGCTGATAGGCGAGCAACTGCTCCTTCAGGGCTTCTTTCGTCACGCCGTTCTTGAAATTACGGCACATTTCCATGACAATTTCAGGCGCACCCTTCACGTACAGCACACGCTTGTCCAGCACCGGGCTGTCGACAACCGTTGCCATATACTTGCGCATCGTGGAGAACGGCAACTGTTCCACCACCTTCGCCCCTTCGCGCAACGGCATATAGTCGATTTTCTGCTCATCCATCCACAAGAGCAGCGCGCCCTCCGTAGGATTGCCCAGCACGGTTGCTTTCTCGCCGCTATGGTCGAGGAAGGCAGTCGAATTGACCGCTATGGCTTCGGCAATCATCTTGCCGGTAGTGTCGTCGCCAAGCAGCTGCGATTCGCCCAGCTCGCTGAACTGAGTCTGATAAATGCGCATCTGGTTCTGTGTCAGCGTACCCGTCTTGTCCGTACAGATGACCGTAGTCGCGCCCATTGTCTCGCAGGCGTGCATCTTGCGCACAAGATTGTTGGTGGCAAGCATACGGCGCATGCTCAAGGCAAGGCTCAACGTTACGCTCATCGGCAAGCCTTCCGGAACGGACACAACCACCAGCGTAACGGCAAGCATGATGGTGGTCAGCGTATAGTCGATAAAATGAATGGCATCAAAAGCCACGCTGTAGTCGTAAATCAGCATACGGCCGATAAGAATCAGCGCACCGATGGTGTAGCTTGCATACGAAACCAGTCGTCCAAGGCGTTCAAACTGCAACGTAAGCGGAGTCTTCACCCCATTGTCGATTTGCGCTGCCACATATACTTTTCCGTATTCCGTAGCATCGCCCACCGCATCCACGCGCATCACGCCGTGGCCTTCGGTCACCGTAGTGCCGCGCATGGCCTTGTTCGACGGGTAAGTGGCATCCTTGCTGAATTCTTCGGGAATATGGGTTTTCTTGATAACCGGCTCTCCCGTCAGCGTACTTTCGTTGATGCTCAGCGAAAAGGTTTCGAGCAGCGTACCGTCGGCCGGGACTTCGTTTCCGGTTTCAAGCATGACGATATCGCCCACCACAATGTCCTTTCGCGGCACCTGCGTCATGTTGCCGTTGCGCATCACGGTTACGGGTATATCGTCGTTCACCTGATTGAGCATCTCGAATTTCTTGTTGGCATTCAGTTCCAATGCGAAACTGATGACCGTAGCCAGCAGAATGGCCACCAAAATGCCTATCGGCTCAAAAAAGGCCTGCACGCCTTCGCCAAGACCGAAAGCCTCGTAGCTGGCAATGCCCACCGAAAGGCACAGGGCTACGAGCAGAATCTTTATCAAAGGGTCGTTGAATTTTTCAAGGAACTGCGACCACACGGAAGCCTTTTCCGGCGGTGTCAGGATGTTTATTCCATGCTTCTCCCTACTTTCCAGGACTTCGCGGTCGGTCAGACCTGTCATGTTGTCTGTTTTCATAAACTGTATTTTTCTGTATTTCGAATAGTTTCTAATTATTAAATCTCAGTTGCCGCCCAATCGTTCCACGGATTACCGTACCCTGGTCGTAAACCAGACTTCCGTTCACGTATGTCTGGCGCACGGCGTTGTGGAACGTATATCCTTCAAACGGCGACCATCCGCATTTCGACAGAATGTTTTCTGCACGGACAGTGTACGGCACATTACGGTCGACCACCACCAAATCGGCAAAATATCCGGCACGCAGATAGCCGCGGCGGTTGATGTGGTACAAATCGGCCGGCGCATGGCACATCTTTTCCACCACCGTCTCCACGGTAAACACATTCTGCTTCGCCATCTCCAGCATGGCTAGCAGCGAATGCTGCACCAACGGTCCGCCGGAAGCGGCTTTCAGACAACTGCCCTGCTTTTCCGACAGCAAGTGCGGAGCGTGGTCGGTAGCCACGATGTCGATATAGCCCTGATTCAGGCCGTTGCGCAAGGCCGCACGGTCGTTCCAACTCTTGATGGCAGGGTTCCATTTGATAAGGTTGCCGTATTTTTCATAATCTTCGTCGGTAAACCACAGATGGTGGACGCACACTTCAGCCGTGATGCGCTTTTCGTTCAGCGGTTCGTTGCTGAAAAGTTCCAGTTCGCGCGCCGTAGAAAGGTGAAGCACATGCAGGCGCGTATTGTACTTATGCGCCATTTCAACGGCCCGTGCCGTCGACTTGTAGCACACCTCCGTGCTGCGAATCAGCTGATGGAACTGAATCGGAAGGTCCTCGCCGAACTTGTTGACATAGTATTCACGGTTGCGGCGTATCAGCATCTCGTCCTCCGAATGGATGGCAATCAAAGCCGGAACTTCCGAGAAGATATTCTTCAAGGCATTCTTATCGTTCACCAGCATATTTCCGGTCGAAGCCCCCAAAAAGAGTTTCACGCCGGGGGTAAACGTATAGTCGATGCTGAGCAGCGTGTTCAGATTGTCGTTTGTGGCACCGATGAAGAAGCCGTAATTGGCAAGCGACACTTCCGACGCCCGCTGCCATTTGGCCTGCAAAGCGTCGATGGTCGTTGTAGGCGGCTTGGTGTTCGGCATGTCCATGTACGATGTCACACCGCCGGCAACGGCCGCAGCCGATTCCGACTCGATATCGGCCTTATAGGTCAGTCCGGGGTCGCGAAAATGCACCTGGTCGTCGATGACACCGGGAAAAATCCAGGCACCGTCGACATCGACACGTTCGTCACATCCGGCAAGCAACTCCACCGTAGGCGCACCTTTGCCCACCTCTTCGATTGTATTTCCATCAATAACAACGTAGCCGGTCCATGAACTTCCTTCATTGACCAGCTCGCCGTTATACAAAATTTTTCTTGACATAAATAACGCTTATTCTTAGTTACTGTTGACGCTATGGCTTCGGATATTTTCTGAACCAGCTGCCCACTTTCAGCTTGATAACGCCGAAAACAGCCTCTCCGAAAATGCTGGAGTTCATCTTGCTCGTACCCAGTACACGGTTGACAAACACGATAGGCACTTCCACAATCTTGAAGCCCATCTTGTAGGCCGTGAACTTCATTTCAATCTGGAACGCATAGCCCTTGAACTGTATTTTGTCGAGATTCATCGCTTCCAGCACTCGGCGGCGGTAGCATACAAAACCGGCAGTCGTGTCGCGAACCGGCAGTCCTGTGACCAAACGGACATAAGCCGAAGCATAGTACGACATCAGCACACGCCCCATCGGCCAATTGACCACGTTTACACCCGAGATGTAACGGGAACCGATGGCAAGGTCAGCCCCATTCACACAGGCTTCCCGCAATTCAATCAGCTTCTTGGGTGGATGCGAGAAGTCGGCATCCATCTCAATTATGAAATCATATCTTTGCTCGATACTCCATTTGAAGCCCGTGATGTAGGCCGTTCCCAACCCCAGCTTGCCTTTGCGTTCGAGCAAGTGCAGCCGGCCGGGATTTTCCTTCTGGAGTTCCTTGACAATTGACGCCGTTCCGTCGGGCGAATTGTCGTCGATAATCAGAATATCAAACTGGTGCGGCAATGCAAACACCGCAGCGATAATATCTCTAATATTTTCCTTTTCGTTGTAGGTGGGAATGATTACCACACTATCCGATTTCTTGACTTCTGACATAGCATTTTATTTGTCTTATGCAAAGATAATACATTTACGGAAAAAGCCTTGTTTTTATTAAGGTTTATACATAAAAAAACCGCTACAGGTCCAATCCCATGATATAGTCATTCATGTAGAAGCCTTCGCCTATCGGGAAATCGCCTTCTGACACCTTCCGCATACCCATGCGGCAGTAGAAGTCATAGGCCTTGTTGTGGCGGTTGACATTCAGCTGCATGAGACGCGCTCCCGGACAGAGCCGCTTCACTTCGGACACTGCCGTGGAGAACAACTGCCGTCCGATTCCCTCACCCTGCCGTTCGGGCAACACATACAGTTTCTGCAAATGGTAGACATCCTCCCCTTCCGGCTGAATCGAAACATAGCCGACAGGAACGCCGTCACCGTCATAAGCAATATAAAAAACATGGCCTTCCTCCAACTGCCGGGCAAGATTCTCGGCAGAATACATCCATTCCATCATGTAGTCGAGCTGACGTTCCGACAAGATGTCGGAGTACGTGGCAGGGAAGGCTTTTTCTGCCACCGCACGGACCTTCGTCATATCGTCAGCCGTTGCTTGTTTAATTGTTATCATACATACTAAAAACTACAATAAAGTCAATTTGTTGCAAATGCTGTCTTAAATTATGCAAAACACAAATTTTCAACATTTTATTTGCTTTTCAGAAATATAATCCATATCTTTGCAATAGAAACATAATCAAAAAAGCGAAGAGGGGTCTCGATCATCCGGTGATGGAGATTCTTTTTCTTTTTACTAACTTTTTAAAACCAAAATTTTATTCCAACTATGGCTATAACTTATATGACCAAAGACGGGTACGACAAGAAAATGAAAGAAATCGCATACCTTGAAAGCGTAGAGCGACCCAAAATATCTGCAGCTATCGCCGAAGCACGCGACAAGGGCGACCTTTCTGAAAATTCAGAGTACGACGCAGCCAAGGAAGCGCAAGGTATGCTCGAAATGAAGATTTCCCAACTCAAGGACATGCTTGCCAACGCACGCATCATTGACGAGGGCAAATTGAACACCAATGAAGTGCAAATCATGAACACCGTCACTATCAAAAATACGAAGAACGGTGCCACTATGAAATATACCATCGTTGCCGATTCCGAAGCCAACCTCAAGGAACGGAAAATTGCTTCCAGCACACCGATTGCAAAAGGTCTGCTCGGAAAGAAAGTCGGTGAAGTGGTGGAAATCAAAGTTCCGCAAGGAGTGATGACTTTTGAAATCGTGAAAATCGAGATTTAATTCAACATACGATTATGGCTACTATTTTCAGCAAAATCATCGCAGGTGAAATTCCCTGCTATAAAGTGGGCGAAGACGAAAAGAACTTTGCTTTTCTCGACATCAACCCGGTAAACAAAGGACACGTTCTCGTAGTGCCGAAAACGGAAAACGACTATATTTTCAATCTTTCGGAAGAGGACTTCATATCGCTTAACCTTTTTGCACGCCGCGTGGCAAAAGCAATGGAAAAAGCCATTGAATGCAAACGCATCGGTGTGGCAGTTATCGGTTTGGAAGTGCCGCACGCACACATCCACCTCATTCCAATCATCGAGGAAAAGGACATGTATTTCGACAAGCCGAAAATGACATTGCCGGCTGAAGAAATGCAACGCATTGCCGACGCTATCGCAAAAGAGCTGAAATAAAACAATTCAACCCAAAGAAAAGAAACTGCGGGGCTGCATCTGGACAAATCAGAAGCAGCCCCGTTTTTTTGCAGGCGGGCACAAGCACGGACAGCAAAGATTTTTATACCTTTGCAGGAAATTTACACGTACCATCACTGACAGACATGAGCACTAAAACGAAAGGATATATACTTGGAGCCATTGCGGCAGCAACCTACGGAATGAATCCGCTGTTCACTCTTCCCCTTTATCAGGAAGGGATGGACCCCAACTCCGTGCTTTTCTTCCGCTACCTGCTTTCCATCCCCATTCTCGGCATCATGACTGTCAGCCGCGGGCGCAATTTCCGAATCCATAGGAAAGAACTCGGAATGACTGCCGTCATGGGTATTCTGGCGGCACTTTCATCACTCATGCTGTTTGTCAGCTACAACTACATGGCTGCCGGAATCGCTTCCAGTATTCTGTTCGTCTACCCGATTATGGTGGCCCTCATCATGGCGATAGGCTTCAAAGAAAAGCTCACACTACAGACCATACTCTGCACCCTGCTGGCACTGATAGGCATCGCTCTTCTCTACCAAAGCGATGACGGAGGCGAACCGCTCAGCATGACCGGCATGGCACTCGTCATGGGCTCGGCTCTTTCGTATGCCATCTACATAGTCGGAGTCAACCGCCCTACGCTGCGCAATGTTGCCACGGTAAAACTCACGTTCTATGTCGTCACCTTCGGATTGCTCGTCTTTATCGTCGGCACAAGGTTCTGTACGGAGTTGACACTGCCGTCCCACGGGCTGCATTGGGCCAACCTCTTTGCACTCGCCCTCTTCCCCACGGCCATTTCTTTTCTATGCACCACAACCGCCGCACAATATATCGGCTCAACACCTACGGCAATATTGGGAGCACTCGAACCTGTCACAGCCGTTTTCTTCGGCGTTGCGCTCTTCAACGAAACCATGAACGGACGTATCGCCCTCGGCATTCTGCTCATTCTGCTGGCGGTGACCATGGTGATTGCAGGCGGAAAAATCACCACACAAATCGTGCGTTTCCGCAAACTGTTCCCGCGTATCATCAAACACAAATAGCCGCCGATTGTCGGCCATAGGTCGACGACAAAACGGCGCTTTCCCTATTCCTGATCCTTCTTTGCCAACTCACCCTCGCCAGAAAGGCTTCTTATCACCCGACAAGGATTGCCTACAGCCAGGACTCCCGACGGCAGACTGCGGTTGACAACGCTGCCTGCGCCCACAACGGTATTGTCGCCTATCGTCACACCGGGCAGAATCGAAACTCCGGCCCCAATCCAGACATTGTTGCCAATCGTTATCGGATAGGCATACTCCAACCCACTGTTCCGCTGTGCCACATCAAACGGATGTCCGGCCGTATAAATGCCCACATTCGGAGCGATGAACACGTTGTTCCCGATTTTCACCTTCGCACCGTCGAGAATCACCAGATTCACATTCGCGAAAAAATTATCGCCTATCTCAATATTGTAACCGTAATCGCAATGAAACGGCGAAAGCACCGTTGCATTTGCCCCGACATGAATCAGTTCCCTCAACGCCTGCTCCCTTTTTTCCGATTCCCAGGGAGGAAGCTGGTTGAACGTATACAGCCGGCAACGGGTTTCATACATTTCCCGCTGCAAGGTGCTGTCGTAGTTGGCGTTATAAAGCAGGCCGGCAGCGGCCTTTTCCTTTTCTGTTTCCATATCCATGAATTTTATCGGTAAAATTAGAAAATAGAAAAGGCACAGCAAAAAGCCATGCCTTGTATTTTTCATATTGAGATCCCAAATCGGTCACCCGTCGTCAGACGGATTGGGGCTAAAAGCCATATCAGTCCTCCAACATATACTGTATCGTTGTCACCACACGCACATTCTTGATGTAGGGCGTATTCTGGTCACGGTCAGAAATGGAAAACTGCCCCTGATTGGCGGTCTTGATTTTTCCAAGCTTGCTTTCCGAATCGATGGCAAACTGCTCTGCCGCCTTGCGCGCATTCTGCGTGGCCACCTTTATCATTTCAGGCTTGATATCGTTCAGACCCGTATATTCAAACTGAATGCTCGGATAACTGTAATTGCTGAACGTCACCGGCACACCTTTCTGAATGAGCGTTGTCTGCTCTTTCAGCAATTCCAGCACCGTGTCCACCTTCTTCGTGTTGACAGTCACAATGGAAGAAATGCGATAGCGGTAAGGCGAACGCTCCGACGTATAGGAATCTGCCTGCAAATCCGTCACATCGACACTTGTCGTTATTTCCGACATCTCGATGCCCTTTCCGGTCAACATATCGACCACCACCTTGTTCTTGGCATTGACAGTATTGTAAAGCGACGGCAAATCATTGCCCAGCTCCTTAAACACAATCGGCCAAATCACCTTGTCGGCCTTAACTTCCTTTTCGGCAAGACCTTTGACTGTCACCACACGGGAATTTTCAGTAAAACCGGCGATACCACTTTTAATAAAAAATCCCAATACCATAATGCCGACCGCTAAGATAGCCGACGACACATACCATTTTCTGTTGTCCATAACATATCTGTTTAAATGCATTAGTCATATAATGATATGACAAACAAGCAGATAAAAAGTTTAATCTGCCCTGTAATAATCCTGCAAATACAGCCGGGCAAAGAAATCCCAGTCGGACTGCATCAGGGCCAAACCGTTGGCTCCCGTTGGATATGCCGCATCGGGAAGCATGCCGTGGGCAAACAGATATTTCAGCAGATCAATCGGACAAACGCCCTGTTCCATCACCAAACGGTGGGCCTCGCGGCGGGCCGCCTCTTTGTCATAAAGCGGATTGTCGGGATGCCGGATGAAGGCGGCAATGTCGTGCGCCACCATCAGTCCTTTTTCCGGATCGGCAAAAAGAACAAAATCCCCGAAATCTTTCATTTGAGGCAAATGTCCGCCTTCGCTGGCACCCCAACCCATCTTTTCGTTCAGGAATTTTTCAAGTGCCTCATAGCTGTCACAGAAAGCAATGTTCTTTCCTCCCGTGGCACGGGTCAACGCCTCGAAATATTTATGGTTACGA
>ULSJ01052391.1_pt1 | contig 33769 bp, 22 predicted proteins | sample 1956291 | NCBI WGS metagenome assembly ULSJ01 (sample SAMEA4835705, study PRJEB28245) | human gut metagenome | biome: gut microbiome; material: fecal sample | place: Denmark | collected 2008 | reverse complement strand
GTGAAAGTAAGGGCTTTGTTTTATGTTTTTCAGCATGTTATAAAAAACAGAGGCTGCGCCAATTTTGACACAGCCTCTTTATTATGTCAAAAAATATAGTTATTTAGATCGTCTCCATTACATGGGACTATTGGAACAGGAAGATAGTTATAGATATATTCTTACGGCTTTTGGTAAAATAATGAGAGATTCCTCATATCCCTCCATAATTTGTATTTGTGCGACGGTCCTCCGGCATTACGCAGGAAGCCCAGCATTTGGCTGACGCTCATGTCAAATATGCAGCAATCATTGATATAGCCGCCCTACGGATCGACAATTGCGGACGGGCAAGTAGTGATGCTATGGGAAGATCAAAGAAAAAGAAGCCGGAAGAAATGATCAAGCTGGAAAGGCTCCAGCAGGAAGTCAAGGGATTCAGGACCGAGGATGTACTGTTAAAAAAGTGAAGACTTTAGTAGAAGTAAGGGAAGCCAGTCTGCATGAGACTGGACGGAAGTTATCCAGGAGCTAAGGCTGGAACATAATCTTGATATCCTCTTCAAGAAAGCATGGATGACCCTTACGATGTTCAGAATGGTGTTTACAATAAGGTCTATACTGGAAGTGTATGTCCAGTATACTGACCGGAGGTGGCACTATCAGCTTTTGAGATGCCAAAAGATGTTTGATGGCATTGAGTTGTCTTTATTTGATTCTAAATTCTGCACCCATAAACCACTTTTGGGAAGAACCACTGAAACCTACTTCCTTGATTACTTTATAAACTCCCGGCTTGTTGTCGTTGACAACTGGGCGAAGTCTGGCCTTAAAGTGGGATGTACCTCCTTGTTTCAATCCATGACCAAGGTCATTCCACACGCCGCCATCATAGAGAAATACCCAGCGATTTCCCTCTTTGCGTACGACATGGTATTGTTCTCCAAAAAACAAGATACCAGGATTATTATTGGTTAATTCTACCGATACGACTTCAGTACCTACCGGATAGACAGGCAGTTCGGTTCGCATGGTTACGTGTAATGTGTCGGAAGATGCAGATTGGGTAAAAGGCACGTTATATTGTATTTCACCATGACTGACTGCCGAATAACTCACGACTTTTCTTCTGAACATTTCTTGAAAATGGGGGGTATTATTCATTAAGCCCACATAAATCGTATCGCCATCATCATTTTGAATCCAGGTAGAATGAATATTTTGCGCTGTGGTATCGTTGGAGACCATTCTGTTTTTTCTCCAATAATTGTCAATTCGTTCACGAAGCCTTTTAACTCCTTTCTTATCAACCAACTCAAATTCCGCATAGGCGACTTTCGTTTCTCTATTGAAAGCCTTGTAAATACGATATTTGCCTGGTCGATTTGGGACTTCGGAAGTATAGAGTTCAATAGTCTGTTCATGGGTGGGGTTCTCTGGTACAAAAATCCATAATACACTGTTGATAATCGGATTGGTTGGCAAAGTCTCCCAAGTATTTCTCTGCTCGTCGAAATAGGCAAGGCTGTAGTTTTCTCCACATTCATATTCGTGATGGGAGAGATTGGTTATGATTACTTTTATTTTCGTTGTTGATAAGGGATAATAATCATATTCAGTCCGCATGGAAAGAGAATCAGGATTGATTGCTTTCCCCGTAGGAATATCACAAGGTATTGGCTTATTTATCTTATCTTCCTGTTCTTCTTCTTGCTGATTGTTCGATAAAAGTTCTAAGGAATCATTCCTTTCGACTGTATTGATTATGGATGCATCTGAAGCACCCTCTTCTTTTTGTTTTGACTTGCTTGCACACCCCACTATGAATATACAAGTTAGAAATACAATCATCGTTTTCATTACATTAACGATTAAAGAGTGAAACGGCATGATTACAAAATAAACAAAAATATTTGATATTAGACGATTATATAACTACTTTAACTATGATTGAATCAAATTGAGGCTAAATGAGGCCGTCTCAAAATAGAATTGCAAAAGTGAAAATCTTATAGATTGAAACTTAGGAATAAAACATCTCCTACTTTTAGTCCTGTAATTGAAGAAAACAAAGACTAAAGTAGGAGATTTTTATGTTGTAACTGATAGATTATAAGTAAGCCTATCTCAGCCTTTCATTTTGACACACCCTCCTTTTCTCTTATTTATTCATCTTACTTTTCATAGCGGCGTCCCACGACGTTCCAGTCGAGAATCTCCCACATGCGGTGGAGATATTCAGCCCTGCGGTTCTGATAGTCGAGGTAATAGGCATGTTCCCACACATCGAAGCATAAAAGCGGCGTGAGTTTACCGTCTTTAAGCGGTGTTTCAGCATTGCTGCCTTTAGTTATCAGCAGATTACCTTCGGCATCTTTCGACAGCCATACCCAACCGGAACCGAACAATGTAGTACCGGCAGCTTCAAATTTCTCCTTGAAAGCTTCCAGCGAACCGAACTGACTGTCGATAGCATCTGCCAATGCACCGGAAGGAGTGAAAGCGCCGGCCGGCGACAAAGCCATGAAATAGAACAGATGGTTCCATGCCTGGGCAGCGTTGTTAAACAAGCCACCGTCGGCTTTCTTGACAATTTCTTCCAATGTCATGTCGGCAAAAGGAGTGCCTTCGACCAGTTTGTTGACATTGTCGATATATGCTCGTTCATGCTTACCGTAATGGTAATTGAGGGTTTCCTCACTCAAAACTTGTGCCAAAGCATCATTTGCATAAGGCAACGGGGGAAGTTCGTGTTTCATAACTGAATTATTAAGGTTATATCCTATATAACGCCGGACAAGGGCTTTAGTTCACAAAAAACGCACCGTTTTTAAGGACGGTGCGCATATAGGTGGAAAAACGTGTTCTACTTTAAATTGCAGCCTTACGATAGAGATAAATGCCAATAATCAGATAAATCATATTCGGAATCCACATGGCTACCCGCGGCGACGTATAGCCGGAAATGGCAAATGTTGAAGTTACGGTGGAAAACAGAATATAGGAGAAACTCAACACCAGACCGATTCCGATATTTATACCCATACCCCCTTTCACTTTGCGCGACGACAGCGACATGCCAATCAGCGTCAAGATAAAGGCTGCGGCCGTCATGGCGAACCGCCGTTCATATTCAATCTCGAAACTTTTGATATTGGCCACGCCCCTTGCCTTCTGGCGCTCAATGTAAGCTTTCAGTTCCGGAGTCGTCATTTTTTCGTGGTCGTTCTGCGCTATCAGGAAGTCGCGTGGCTCAATCGGGATAATCGTATCCAAACGTGAACCGGTGGTGATTTCCTCCTTCATACCGTTGAAATCGCGAATCATATAGTTTCTTACCGTCCAACGATACAACGTGTCGTAGACGGCCGATGTTGCCGTCAAGCGAGATTTCAGCACCTTGTCATCAAACCGCTCCAACGAAAAATTGTAGGCCGACTTCATACGATTGTCAAAACGCGACATATAGGCAATCTCACCGGGGGCCACTTGAAGCTGGATGTTGACTCCATAGTCCACTCCCTTATTCTTGACATACTGGTTCTGATAGTTGATACGCTTCACATTGGCAGGCGGAATGACATAGGCATCCAACACAAACGTGAATGCGGCAATGAAGGCCGCTGAAACCATATAGGGAATCAACAGGCGGCGAAAACTTACGCCACTCGACAGAATGGCAATGATTTCTGAATTGTCAGCCAGTTTCGACGTAAAGAAAATTACAGCAATAAACGTAAACAAGGGGCTGAACTGGTTGGCCATGTAAGGCAGGAAATTGAGATAATAGTCAAAAATAGTAGCCGACAAGGGGGCTTTCATGAAATTATCCAATTTCTCGTTCACATCGAACATGACAATGATTGCCAAAATCAGCAGAATGGCAAAAATGTAAGTCCCGAGAAACTTTTTAATAATATATTTGTCAAGAGTCTTTACTGTCATAGCAAACGGTTGTTCAAATTACAAACGCTGGGTGACACGCACCACCATTTCAGTCTTCCATGCCTTGAAATCGCCGGCAATAATATGCTTGCGGGCTTCGCCGACAAGCCACAAATAAAATGCAAGATTATGGATGGAGGCTATCTGGAGTGCCAGAATTTCCTGCGAAATGAACAAGTGGCGCAAATATGCCTTTGAATACAGGCGGTCGACTTCCGAAGCACCATCGATTTCAATAGGAGAAAAATCGTCAGCCCACTTTTTGTTGCGCATATTCATTATGCCATTCTTGGTGAAAAGCATGCCATTTCTGCCGTTTCGTGTCGGCATCACACAGTCCATCATGTCAACACCGCGTTCGATGGCTTCAAGAATATTGGCAGGCGTACCGACACCCATCAGATAGCGGGGTTTGTCCTGTGGCAGAATCTCGTTCACCACCTCTATCATTTCATACATTTTTTCAGTCGGTTCACCGACGGCCAATCCGCCGATAGCGTTTCCTTCCGCGCCCAAATCCGCCACGAATTTGGCAGACTCCCTACGCAAATCCGGATAAACACACCCCTGCACAATCGGGAAGAAAGCCTGACGATAGCCATATTTTCCTTCCGTTTCGCAGAAACGATTCCACCCTCTTTGCAGCCATCGAAGTGTCAAAGCAAGTGATTTTTTGGCATATTGATAGTCAGAATTGCCAGGAGGACATTCGTCGAGAGCCATCATAATGTCAGCCCCGATGGAGCGCTGAATATCGACCACACCTTCAGGTGTGAACAGATGCTTCGACCCGTCGATATGCGAACGAAAATAGGCACCCTCTTCTTTCAGCTTGCGGTTGGCCGACAACGAAAACACCTGAAAGCCACCGCTGTCCGTCAGAATCGGATGCTTCCAGCCATTGAATTTGTGCAGACCTCCGGCTTTCTCCAGAATGTCGATTCCGGGACGAAGATAAAGGTGATAGGTATTTCCCAAAATGATCTGTGCCTTTATATCGTCTTCAAGTTCGTGAAAATGAACGGCTTTCACAGAGCCGACAGTTCCTACGGGCATGAAAATCGGAGTTTCTATGACACCATGATCGGTAGTTATCAACCCGGCACGGGCATTGCTGTTTGTATCTTTTGACTGTAGTTTAAATTCCATACTTTATAATTAGTCCACAAAGATACATAAAAAGGTGAGAGTAGAAGCAAATGAAAACATAGTTTTCATTTCTTATGTCCATGCGAGTTAGATAAAAGACTTCCAAACAGACTATCCTATAAAATAACTGACAACGGCCGGAAGTAATTACCTCCGGCCGCTGTCAATTTCCAAAATCCGCTCTACTTACCATTAACAGAGACATGCGAAGGCATCGCACCCTCGCAGGAGCAGACATAGGCAGACAAATCCACCGCCTGGCGATGAGCATCAGCAATGCTCTTCCCTTGCAACAGTCCTGCGATGAACGCTGCCGTAAATGAATCGCCGGCGCCTACCGTATCTGCCACTTCAACCTTTGGAGTAGGCAAGAAGGAACGTTCTCCCGCTGAAGTAAAGATGTAGCTGCCATCCGTACCGCAGGTGAGAATCAAAATATCCACGCTGTAGCGGTTCATCAGCTCTTTGCAGCGTGACTCTACGTCGCCGACAAGATTAAACATACCTGAAACAATCTCTAATTCCTCATCATTGATTTTAAACACATTGCAACGTGTCAGCGAGTGTTCAATAACCTCTTTCGTATAGAACTGCTGACGCAGGTTAATGTCGAAAATACGATATGTGCCCTCAGAAGGCATCATATCCAAGAAACGCTCAATGGTATCACGGGAAATCGCCGAACGCTGAGCCAGCGAACCGAAACAAACGGCGCAACAATCGCGTGCGATGGCTGCCAAATCGTCGGTAAAATCGATATTGTCCCATGCCACATCCTCCGTAATGTTGTATTGAGGCACGCCCTTGTCGTTGAGGGATACCTGCACGGTTCCCGTCGGATAGCCGACCTGCTGAATATGCAGGTTCAACTGTTTTTCGCGCAGCGCTCCGAGAATCTCATCTCCCAACCCATCATGACCTACCGCACTCACGGCCATACCATTCAGGCCGAACTGCGATACATGATAAGCAAAATTGGCAGGAGCGCCTCCCAGTTTCTTTCCTTCCGGGAAAACGTCCCAAAGCGCTTCCCCTATTCCAACAACATATTTATTATTCATAATTATTTTTTATTTTCTAATATTAAACGTGTAATACATCAGATATAATATGCCCACAAACATTACCAGCACCGCACCAATTTGCAGGTTACCCATCAACTCCGTTGCATAGCCCATTGCCATAGGGAACACAGTGCCACCGAAAAGACCCATAATCATCAGTCCGGAAACTTCGTTCTTCTTTTCCGGCATGTCGAGCAGTGCCTGAGAGAAGATAATCGAGAACACGTTGGAGTTGCCAAAACCAATCAAGGCAATGCAAACGTAAATCAGCATCTCTGAATGAAGGAAAATCAAACCGCCCATACCTACAAGCATCATGATGATACTCGTCAGGAAAAAGAAGCGGGCACTGATGCGCTGCAAGGCAAAGGAGCCAATAAAGCAGCCGATAGTACGGAAAATAAAATAGAGACTTGTGGCGAAACTGGCGCTCTCCAAGGACAGGCCACAGCGCTCCTGCAAAAGTTTTGGAGCCGTCGTGTTGGTACCTACATCAATTCCCACATGGCAGATAATACCGATAAAGCACAAAGTGATGAACGGTTTCTTCAACAATGCGAAGCACTGCGCAAAGGAGGATGAGCCGGCAGGTTTCTCCTCCATTATTGGAGTACAGCTCAACGCAATAACAGCCAGCACCGCCACTACCATGTAAACAGGGAACAGGATGCGCCATCCCAAGCCAAACTCTGGGATAGCCGACATTGCACCCCAAGATGCGATATACGGAGCCAGGAATGAGGCAATTGCCTTCACGAACTGTCCGAAAGTCAACGTACTTGCCAGACGCTCACCGGAAACGATATTGCTAATCAACGGGTTCAACGATGTCTGCATCAACGCATTTCCAATGCCCAGCAGAGAGAATGCCAGCAACATCATCTGATAACTGTCGCCGAAAATCGGAATGAACAGTGACACTGCCGTGACTATGATACTCAGCAACACCGTGTTGCGGCGACCGATTTTATTCATCAGCATTCCTGTCGGAACGGAGAAAATCAAGAACCAAAAGAATACCAGCGAAGGCATCACGTTTGCCTCCATGTCAGTCAGTCCAAGGTCGGCCTTTACATAATTGGAGGCGATACCCACCAAGTCGACAAATCCCATAGTAAAGAAACTCAGCATTACCGGGATCATTGTCAAAGCTGAGGTTTTTGTAGTTTTCATTATTCCGGTTTATTTATTAAGATAGGATATATATTCAATGCTTTTACTTTACATTTTCCAGTATCTGTTTTCACACGAATACTCGAATATTGCTCTGTCGGGAAAACAAGATTTGTCATCGCAAAGCGACCCTCTCCCTCAAAAGCCTCAATACTGCTGCGGTCGACAAACAGGCGCAGACGCTGAACCGAACCTTTAGGACATGGAGCCACTGTTACTGCTGAGAAATCGGCATGAAAATCCACCACGCCGCTCTTGCTGCGGTCCATTGCAAAGGTTGACTGAACAAGGTCGTAAGTCATCACGACAGTATCGCCCTTTGCGTTCATCAAGTCAATCTGTACTTTATCTGCTTTTTTGCCGTCAAATTCCAGTTCAATCTCGCATGCTCCCTGACAAGCCGCCGGAATGCGCTTAAACGCACCCTTCGTTCCTGCCGAAAACGAGCCCAATGCCACTTTCTTGCCGCGAGCCGCCTCAATCTCCGGTGACGGAATCGATGCCAGCAGTAATTCGCCGTCATCGTTGCGGAACAGTTCAAGGTCGCGTGGAAGCGTATTTGCGCTGCGGAACTGCCGGGTAGGAACAACTGAGGCATACTGCCAGTTGCTCATCCACGCAATAACCGTGTGGCGGTTATCGGGAGCGTCGCTCCAAGATACGGCCGCATAATGGTCCTTTCCGAAATCCATCCATTTCGTTTCCTCCGGAGCGTCATCGCATACAAACCGATGACCGTCAAACTCTCCGACAAAATATTGAGTAGCGCTACCTCCGAACGGGCCGCCAGGGTTGATGTTGCAAATCAGCACCCATTTCTTTTCGTCGGTTCCTCTCACCGGAAGCTGCATCAGGTCGGGGCATTCCCAAACTCCGTCCTGACAGCCATAACCGTTTCCGAATGCGCTTTCCTTCTTCCATTCTTTCAGATCGGCGGAAGAGTAAATCCACATTTCCCGAGTCTGAGCGGCAGCAAGCACCATAATCCAGCGTTGTGTAGGTTCATACCAGAACATATTCGGGTCGCGGCATTCCTTGTCGGACGTAATAATCGGATTACCATTAAAAGCCTGGAACGTACGGCCGTCATCCGTGCTGTATGCAAGACTCTGCATCTGGCTTTTGTCGACCGATGTGTAAATTGCCACAACAGCATCACGGCCAAAACCGGCCGTATTAGCCGTATCAACCACACAGCTGCCACTGAAAATCACACCCAGACCATCCGGTTCAATTGCATTCGGCAAATGCTCCCAATTGACCAAATCGCGACTCACGGAATGGCCCCATGTCATATTGTTCCATGTCGAACCGTAAGGGCCATACTGATAGCACAGATGCCATTCTCCATCCTTATAGAACATACCGTTAGGGTCATTCATCCATCCGTACACCGGCGTGTGGTGATAGACCGGACGATAGACCTCCCGATTTGTCGTATCGTAGGTGTCCGACTTCTTCAGAGACTGGCTCCAAACCGACTCCTCCACACAGCGCTGATCGCGACCACCGGTCGTACGCACGTCAAGGAGCACGGAACCATCCTTCAAGTCATGTAAATCGAAAGGCACATAATAGTCAACCTTATGCACTGCCAGGCGGACACTAAATGTTTTCTCCAAACGATTGTTGACCAATACACGCACTTGCGCTTCCGGAGCGTTGTCCTCAATCGGAAGGAGCAGATAACGCTCGTTTCGTTCCACCCGCACCAAGCCGTGCTCGTCGCCCAACACTTCCAATTTCAATCCTTCCGTCGCGGCTCCAACCGGTAACGAAACCGAAGTCAGCAGTAACGCTGCCAATGTATTTACTAAATTTTTTCTCATTTTGTTATTTCATAATTAGTTTTTAAGATAGATACAGAGCCTTTTGCAGAAACCACGTAACCAGTAAGGCTTTCTCACCCGACAACTGACAAAGTCATTTCGCCAGACACTCACTCTTTCCTCAACCGACGGAAAACCGGGCGGTATTTCTCCCTGTTCGTCATATCGAACGCATCGGGCATCTTCAAAAGGCTACATTCATATATGGAGCTATGGTGTTAATAGTAATTTACGCTAACATTACTAACTTCAACAGAACCTTCGTAACTGTTAATCGACCAACAATTCTTTTGCAACCCATAGATCCGGTTCGTGTAAACGACATTGTCATTGATATATACGACACAAACTGAATTATCCGTATAGATGGTTACATTGTATTCATTGTTTGCCGGAGTCGGGAAAAAGTATCCGTCAATACCATTCACGAAGCCGATACCTTCTTCACCTTGCTCTTCGAAATTCAATTTTTTATAGTCACCGTCTTTTTCCGGACTGACAACAATGGAATAATATTTCTTTGAATCCGTGCCACGCACAAAAGAGAAGCCAAACTTATCGGTTTTGCTGCCAGCCTTTACAGTAAAGGAAAGTTTGTTGCGCACATTCAGACGATTGAACAAGACATAAGCATTGCCCGTCAATTCATACTTGTCGGCGTTCTCAACCACTCCGGCCTCACTCTTAGCCATCACCTTCAAAGCTGATTCCGTCGTGTATTTCTTGTCAATACCTTCTACATTTCCAAATGACAATGTTCCGTCTTCGTGCTGAATAATCCGATGAGCCACCAAGTTTCCGGCCCATTCAGGTTCGTTGGGTGCAGCTCCTACATCTGTGTTGTTGTTTCCTGTACGAGTCGGACACCAGCCCCAAATATAACGGTTAGAACCATCGGAAGCAGTCTTTCCTGCATAAAAAGCACGCGAATCCAATACTCCTTCATTTCCGTTGTTATCTGGCCACAATCCAGCGTCATTAGCCGTGCATGCCTTGAGTTCATCCAATGTACGTCCTTTAAAATATTGCACCTTGCGTACTGACGCGAGCCTTTCTGAATAAATGAGATACCACCAGTCACCCATCTTAAAGACATCAGGACATTCATAGAAACGGTCCCACATCATTGACATAAACTCGCCTTTATGTGTCCAAGACTTCAAATCAGCGGAAGTAAACTCAGCCAATACACCTTTTGTCCCTTTAAGCGTAGAGACAATCATATGATATTGTCCGTCATCGCCTTTAAAGACAAAGGGGTCACGAAAATCTTTTGCACTATAGCCATAATCACTTCCCTGCAAATAAAACAACCGGCTCTTGGTCCATTCCTTAAAATCAGAAGAGGTAGCCATCATCACCACTTCCTGCTTTGAAGTGTGGCCCGTATAAAACGTATAGTACAATTTTGCAGCCTCATCATAGATTACACATCCCGTACCCAAAGCCGCATCAGCCTCGGCTGCCGTTCCCGTAGGAATCAATTCGCCCAAGGATTGATAGGAGGACAAGTCCGTCGTACTCACGCCCCAAATAGGATGATAAGTCGCATCCGGATTCGGGCGAAAATCCTGTAAATACAAGATTTTAAAATTCTGTTCAACCGGATCATAAAAAGGCATCGGGTCGCCGACATATCCTACTGCCAGTTTATAGAAAGAAGTGAACTGCTCATCCGTTGAAGCAAAATAGGTTGCTGTACCTTGCCAGTCTTTCTCGGTTAACACTGGTTCATCATTAGCACAACTGCCTAACGACACCAAGACTACTGAAGCTAAAGAATATATTATTGATTTCATAAATTACATTGTTTGGTCAACGCTGTCCGATATAGGGAGAAACCTCCCTAATCGTACAACTATTATTTAATTACTTATTGGACTCACTTATTAAATACTCAATAGCATTCTGAGTAAGTTTTTCGACGTTCTCATGATACGGATCACCCGTAACGTCGGCGATAGAATACCAGTCATAGCATCCTGAGCCAATACAAAGGACTCTACCGCTTGAAGCAGTCGACGGATATTCCCATACTACTACAGCGCCATCGCCTCCATATCCCAAACTGGTTGCACCATGATTGGTTTCCCAAGTATTCAAGTTCGCATAGTCTTCCCAGCCTATATGCCACTGTGACGTACTATTAGTAATGTTATAGCCCTTGTCGCATGTATAAATGGCAGGCTTTCCATCAATCGTTTCAGCAGTTATGCCTGCATAAAGCGGATGTTCCGTATGGCCCGTAATAAAGAAGCTCCATGGACCTGTAACGGTTTCGCCCGATTGCTCTGAACCGCCCCAACTGTTATTGGGAACTTTTCCGTCCGCAGTGACATCCATTTTTGCAGCATAGTAGGTGGCAAAACGAGTCAACAGCAAACTACCTCCATTTTCATAGAAATCTTTCATTTTCGCTACAGTCTGTATAGCGCTTGCCGCCTTTTCGTTAAAGGCTGCTTCATTGCCTATACCTCCATCCACGTGGAAATGCCACCACATGACCTTACAACCGCTTAAGTCAACTCTTTCCGTACGGACATCATCGAACGACAGATACTCTGAATTTGAAATATTCTTCAGCATCCACGTTGCAGCAGCTTTTTCTTCCGGATTCAATTCATCGATCGAAGAAGCCAATCCAACGTACACGGCAAGAGGCGAATCAGACTGAACCACTTTCACTTCATAAGTAGAAGTGGCAGTTTCATACGTAACCGTAAATATTACAGGATTAGTAAAATCAACAGCTTGTCCTGAAGCCGGGGTAACTGTAGCACCTTTGGTAGTCTCAATTGTAGGAATCAGACTCTTCACATTGACATTGGTCGGCACCCGAACTTGAATTGAGTGGTTTTCTTCACCAATAATACCCGTATAGACGTCGTTCAACTTAAACGAAGTGATTTTGGCTTCATGATGCTTAACAGTAATGGTGTATTCCATAAACGCATCACCGTTTGTCACTTTTATTGTCTGAGGGAAAGAAAAGTTAACCATCTCTCCCACCTGCATTGAAGCCTGAGCACCTTCAGATACCTCAACAGCCGTTATTTCCATGGCGTCAGTATCATAATTTACAGGTACTTCGACTAAAACAGTTTTATTGGAATTATCAATTACTCCCTGAAATTCATCCAATTTTAAGGTTTTCAACCATGTGTCTCCGTCCAATTGAAGACTTGTTTCAGTATCATCACATCCTACCATCAAAAATAAGGAAAGGACAATGAAAAACACCTTATTTATATATTTTATTGTATTCATAATATCCAATTATTAAGATTAACAACCAAATTACCAGCCACCACAGTTTTGAATATAATGACCATTACTAGCGCTTATCTGAGCAAACGGTACTGGCAGATATTCATTTTTGTTCTTCGTAAATGAAGCATTCGAATAGACGGCACAGTCATTAGCTTCCTCTGCATAAAATTTATTCAATACTTCATCAGCTTCACCCCAACGTACCAAATCAAAGAAACGGTCACATTCCATAGCCAATTCTATACGACGTTCAAATTTCAGAATCTTCAACGCTTCCTCCTGTGAGTAGCCACCAATATAAGGTTTTACATAGAAAGTTACATTATATAGAGACTCATAATCTGAAATCATGGTTGTACTTTGACTTGCACGGTTACGGAGTTCATTTATTAAGCTTATGGCTTCCTCAATACGTCCGTCATTCAACTGAATCAAGGCTTCAGCACGCATCAGCAAAACATCTGCATAACGGAGTACGATGTGGTTCATCGGACTTCCCCACCATCCGCCTTTAATCAGATATCCGCCATCCGGATCCACATTCTGTTTCAAGGAAACATAATATCCATAAAGACCATTGCTACGGCTCCAGGTAGAAGACTTGTCCATCATGTATTTTTTATTGAATTCATACGGAAATCCCGGCATACCTACCGTCAGGAACAAACGGGGGTCGGCATTATCCTCTGTTGCAACATAATCATGGACATTGAAGGTATCAATAAACGGATGTCCGTTGTTGTCTGTTCTAAATGCATTCACCAAATTCTGGCTGGGCTTGTAGAAATCACATCCTCCGTCTGTTACCCCCGGGATATTCGGAACAATCAAACCGTATGACCAGTTGCAGTTACCATTGTTGGTGCCGTCATTCATAGAATATTGCATAGCCCACAACGATTCACATCCGTTTTCATATGCAGGTTCCGGACGGAAATTGTTATGAAAATCCGGTTCCAACGCATATCCGCCGGCAGTCATGATTGACTTTTCAGTATATTGAACTACTTTTTTCAAATCTTCGGCATTGATACTGGTCACTTCATTATTATCCGGATTGTCCTGGCGATATGCCTTATACAAATACGTTTTTGCCAGATAAGCTGCCGCAGCCGCTTTCGTTGGACGTCCCTTGTCGGATTGAGTAACAGGCAAGTTGTCGTAAGCAAACTGGAAATCATTGGCAATCTGCTGCCAGGCTTCATCATTCGTATAGGTATTGTTCGACAAATTATTGTATTCTTCCAGAGAAAGATTTTCGTCATTGGCCAAAACTATATGCTTATACAGCTGTTTCAGCAAGAAGTGTCCATGGCCGCGCAGAAATCTCATTTCTGCAATACGCTGCTGTTTCAACGGATAGGTATTTTCATCCATTTTATCCAGCAATTGTAAAGCAGTGTTGGCACGTGATATGCAATTATACAGACGCTGCCACATATCGCTGATATTCCAAGCGGTTGTCATGATACCTTGAGAAATATCCAAGGAGTGGAACACATCGCCGTCTTCCGTTCCATTACCACCTTTATAGGCATCATCCGAGCGAACATCATAATTCCACATAGAGAAAGAAGAGTTGATGTCTTCAGCTGAAATCCAAATGGCATAAGCGGAGACAACCACATTATCTACATATTCAGGATTCTGCAATTGGTCACCCTCAAGGGTACCCTGTGGAACTTGTTCATCCAAAAAGTCAGTACATCCGGAACAAGCCAACGTAACACCTAAGATTGTTGTATATAATAAATTTCTCATAATTCTCATTTTAATTGTTTCTTGTTTTAAAAGCTAACATTAACACCGAAAGTCACATTTAATGGAATCGGATAGCCAAAGTTCGGGTTTTCCGGGTCCACTCCGGTAAACTCTTTGCTCTTGATAGTGAGCAGATTTTGTGCACTCAAATAAAAACGCAGGCGTTCCATTTTGATTTTCTGTGCCACCTTTTGCGGGACATTGTAACCAATTTGAAGATTACGCAACTTCAAATATGATCCGTCCTCAACAAAATAAGTAGACACGCGTTTTTCATTATTCACATCATCACGTGACAATGCGGGGATGTCAGAATCCGGATTCGTAGGTGACCATGCATCCAATACACGTTTTCCCTTATTCAAGAAACCGATGTTCAAACCGCTCCACAAATCAGTTTCTTTTTTCAAGTCACTGATTATATCTACACCTTGAACACCTTGCCAGAACAAAGTCAAGTCAAAGTTTTTGTATTCGAGGTAAATATTCAATCCATAGCTGAATGCAGGAGTCGGATCATAAATCCACTGCTGGTCTTTTTCATTAATCACGCCATTGCCGTCAAGGTCGCGCCAACGGATACGTCCTATTCCAGCGCCCTCCTGATATGCATGATTATCAATTTCCTCCTGAGACTTAAAAATACCATCCGCTACATAACCTACTTGTGCACCATTTGGATGACCAATGACACTTTCCACGCCATTACCACCAAATGTTCCATTTGCAGCTACTGTAGCAGGTAGTGCTGTAATTTCGTTACGGTATGCCGAAATGTTCGCACTCAAATCATACTTCAATCCAAAAGCTGTCGTATTACGATATCCTAAGTTCAATTCAAAACCTTTGTTGTTCATTGCTCCGGCATTAATCCACTGAGAACTGCCTTCACCCATTACCGCAATACCTGCCATCTGAACAAGAATATCAGTTGTGTTCTTATAGAACCAGTCGAAGGAGCCATACAGTGTCTGTCTGAAGAAAGAGAAATCAAGACCCAAGTTAGTCTGAGTAGTAGTTTCCCATTTGATGTCATCATTTCCAATCTGATTCCGTTTAAATCCTGACTGCAAAATGCTGCCACCATTTGTACCGGCAATATCGTAAGATGTACCATAGCTCTGTCCGCCAGATTCTGTCACACCATAGTTCGGTGCATAAATGGTATAGCGGGCTATATTTGAAATTTCCTGGTTACCAGTCTGGCCCCATGAAGCACGGATTTTCAAATCATCCAACCAGTTAATTCCTCTCATGAATTTTTCATTGCTAAGACGCCATCCCAAAGATACTGACGGGAAAGTGGCATAACGGTTATTCTTACCGAAACGTGAAGAACCGTCACGACGAATAGTTACAGAAGCCAAATACTTGTCATCATAAGTATAATTGAATTTACCGAAGAAAGAAACCAATGAATATCCTTCTGCCGTACCATAAGCTTGAGCTGTACCAGTTCCTGCATCAGGCCACATATAGTCAGGATTCAAAATACTGAAATCTTCTTTATATCCAGAAAACCAATCATCATCTTCTCTATTTAACTCCATACCCACCATTGCATCTCCACGATGTTTTCCAATTTCCAGATTGTAAGTAGCTATGGCATTCCACATCCATTTAATCCAGTGTTCCTGTTTTGCTTCAACTGCATTCTTGTCGTTAGCTACGTTGCCTTCTGTAATAGGATAAGTAAATATACGCTGTTGTTTCTGTGAATAATCCAGACCAAATGTAGAACGGATATTAAAACCCTTAAACGGATTCAGATTTACATAAGCGTCACCAAACATACGCCAGTAATAATAACGGTTGTCCGAATTTCTATCCAAACGGGCTACCGGATTTTCACGGTCCGGATAGCCGCCTACAGGACCTGCATATTCTCCGTTGAGATCATAAACTGGCAAAGAAGGGTTGAATTGCAACACATTTTCCAAGAAACCGGCAGGAGCCTGAACTTCCGTAGTACGGTTCAAGGTAAAGTGTTCACCAACAGTCAATGCCTTTCCAATCAGATTATAGTCAGAGTTCATACGGGCAGAAAAACGATCAAAGTCTGTATATTTGATGATACCGAGGTTTTTATAATAACCCAAAGAGAAGAAAGAAGAGCCTTTCTCCGAACCATTACTTACCGATACGTTATATTGCTGAATGATACCTGTACGTGTTGTTTCATCAAACCAGTCTGTATCAGCTGACGGAACCAGATTGTTAGAATCCAGGAAACGTGACATGCTGATGCCGTTCAATTGAGGATAACCATTGGCATCATAACCCCAATCATATTTATATCCAAGTGGGTTCGTATTCGGATCCTGTCCCCCATTCACATAAGCTTGCCACATGGCTTGTCCATATTCTCTTGCATTCAGGACTTCCATCCTATTATTATACATGGAAGCAGAGACCGAGGCATCGAAATTAATTCTCAACTGACCGGATTTACCCTTCTTCGTAGTGATAATAATAACACCATTTGCCGCACGCGAACCATAAATAGAAGCAGAAGCAGCATCCTTCAACACCTGAATGGACTCAATATCATTACCATTCAACTCATGCATACCTGCTTTTGTCGGCACACCATCTATGATATAGAGCGGGTCATTGTTGTTTAAGGTACCGACACCACGGATACGAATTGTCGTTGAACCACTCGGATTACCATCTGCGGTAATGTTCATACCCGGAACACGACCCTGCAAAGCCTTCATAGGGTTGTTTTCATTTTGTTTAGAAAGTTCATCTACGCTGACTACAGAGATAGCACCTGTCAAATCGGCTTTACGTTGCGTTGTATAACCGGTCACTACGACTTCCTCCAAAAGTTCGGCATTTTCCTCAAGTTCCACCTTCATGGACTCGGCGGCTTTTACGAACTGCGTCTTGTATCCCACATAGGAGATTTGCAATTCTGCACCTTCATTTACCTGAAGGGTGAAGTTTCCGTCAAAATCAGTGGTTGTTCCATTTGTTGTCCCTTTCTCCAATATGGAGACACCAATCATCGGCTCTCCGGTCCCCTTTTCCAGGACAACACCTTTTACAGTCATATTCTGGGCATAGACAGAGCCCATCAAGATTGCCATTGCACACAGCATGATCAATCTCAGAAGATTGTTTTTTGGCATAAAATTTTAAGTTATGATTAATTATAATTTTCCAATTTTGCAGTTTTTTGACGTGAGCAAATGTAGAGAGATTCCCTTGCCAAGCATGTAACAAATGTTACAATCACTATAAATTTGGTTACATGGCAACAATAATTGCTTAATTTGCAACATTTTTTCTATTTTATTGTAATAATAGCTAATGGTTTCTGTATCTTTGTAAAAGATAGGAGGCGGTTCGGCATAGTCAAATTTGAAAACTCCGTTTTTGTTTGCCACTGCACTCACCTTTTCGTATCTTTGTAGAAGATAGGATACACCTCGGCAAAATGTCCAAGCAAACTTGACCTTTTGCCCTCACCTTTCGCTATCAGTGAAAAACAATAGACAAACACGGATGATTAGGATTTTTCTATATATCTTACTGGGTTGTTGCCTGTCGTGCCTTCTTCCGGCATGTACAGCCGATGACTATAACTCACAACAAGAGCATTTCCTCATCGGCATCTCTCAATGCAGCGACGACAACTGGCGAAGAAAAATGAACGAGGAATTGCAACGGGAGGCAGCCATCAACCATTGCGTACAGCTGGAAATTCGTTCGGCCAACGACAACGACCAGACCCAGATTAACGATATCGACTATTTCATCCGTAAGCAAGTAGATCTTATCATAGTGGCCCCCAATACGACAAAGGCCATATCACCTGCCATCAAGCGTGCCCTCGACAGCAATATTCCTGTTATATTGGTTGACCGCTCCATCGACTCGGATGCCCAAACGGCCTACATAGGAGCCAATAATTCCGAAATTGGGGAAATGGTAGGCCATTATGTCCTATCCCGCCTCAAGCATAATGGGAAAGTCATTGAAGTCACAGGCCTGAAGGAATCGTCGCCTGCCAAGGAACGCCACAACGGTTTTATTCAAGCATTGGGCAACTCTCCCGGCATTGAACTGGCTGATATCATCCATTGCGACTGGACCTATCCTTCGGCTAAAAAGATGGCCAAGGACCGCGCTCTCCAATTGCTGGAAGCCGACCTTGTGTTTGCCCACAACGACCCGATGGCTCTCGGCATACAGTCCGTACTCGATTCCATCCAACCCGACAACGATGTTCTCATTGTTGGCGTTGATGCTCTGCCCGGTCCCAACATGGGAGCCCAATGGGTTAAGGACAAAAAGCTGGACGCCTCCTTTATATACCCTACCCGAGGTGATCTTGTCATGGAAACGGCACTGAAAATTCTCCGCAAGGAGCCATATTCCAAGAATACCATCCTTCCCACAGCACTCGTTGATGCCTCCAACGCCAACATCCTGCTGATGCAGGCCCGCGAGATTGACACCCAGACAGAAAAAATGATGCGTCTGAACGAACTGGTCGACACCTTCTGGGACCGCTACTCCATCCAGAAGATGTTTCTCATCGCCTGTATCATTATTATTGTGCTTTTCGTCATTCTGCTGATTGTAGTCCTCCGCTCCTACCACGAAAAAGTACGGACGGCTAAACTACTCGCGCGGCAGACTAAGGAGTTGGAACGACAACGGGAAGAAGTAAAAGCTGCCACATCTGCCAAATTGTCCTTCTTTACCAGCGTTTCCCACGATTTCCGCACACCACTCGCACTGATCTCCGACCCGATTCGCAGACTGAAGCAATCAAAAAACATTTCCGAATCGGAACGCCGCATCCTCAATATCGCACACAAAAACGTGCATATTCTGTTGCGGCTGATTAACCAGATACTCGACATCCGCAAATTTGACAGCGGAAAACTCAAGCTGAATGTAGTCAACGCCAACCTCCGCGACTGCATCACCGACTGGACCAATTCGTTCCAGCAAGTGGCACAAAACCGACACATACACCTCTCACTCGAATGCGACGAAAGCAACTGGAACATAGCCTTCGATCCTGAGAAAATGGAACGCATCGTGTTCAACCTGCTCTCCAACGCCATCAAATTCACTCCCGAAAACGGGAAGATACACATCAGCATTTCGAAGGAATCATCATCCTTCCTCCTGAAGGTAGCCGATTCGGGTATCGGCATAAAAAAAGAAAACATTCAGAAAATATTTGATACGTTCTATCAGACCGACGCATCACTGCAACAAAACAGCTCCGGCATCGGACTCTCGCTGGTCAAGGTTTTTGTAGAGCTCCACGGCGGCACGGTTTCCGTCAACAGTGAATACGGCAAGGGCTCGGAATTCATCTGCCGATTCCCGCTCCGGGAAATCGCCAACGAGGCACCGGTCGAGAAGTCGCAACTTATCTCCGAAGAGACCATCAACACTGAGTTGGCCACTTCCGACACACAAAAAATCGACAAAATCATCAATGGGACTACGATGGTAGACGGCAAGCCCATCCTGCTCATCATAGATGACAACAGCGATATGCGCACATACATACACACCATTCTGGAGTCCGACTACAATATTATTGAAGCCGCCAACGGCAAGCAGGGCGTGGCACTTGCCAACAAATACCTTCCCGACATCATCATTTGCGACATGATGATGCCTGTCATGGACGGCTTGGAATGCTGCCAGATTCTGAAATCCGAAATGCGTACCTCGCATATCCCCGTACTGATGCTGACAGCCTGCTCCTTCGACGAGCAACGGGCAGCTTCCTATGAAAACGGTGCCGACGGCTTCATCGGCAAGCCGTTTGACTCGCAGGTGCTCTGCTCGCGCATCCATTCCCTGCTGGACAACCGCAAGCGCATCAAGGACTTTCTGTCAGAATCACAACCGACAGAAACAGGGCCTGACACAAAGGCAGTATCCGACCTCGACAAGGATTTTATCCATCAGTTCATGCAAATCGTACAAAAACAGATAGCCGACAACAACCTGTCGGTAGAAACCATCAGTGCCCAGATGGGCCTAAGCCGCGTACAGTTTTACAGGAAGGTGAAGTCGCTCACCAATTATTCACCTGTCGAACTGATTAGAATCACACGACTTAAAAAAGCACAGATGCTGCTGTCATCCGAGAAAAAGCTGACTGTAGCAGAAGTGTCCTATCGGGTTGGTTTCTCCTCCCCTTCCTATTTCACAAAATGCTATAAGGAATATTTCAATGAATCGCCGACCGCTACTCAAGAGCGGCTGGCATAGAGCAAGCCTGACCAGTTCGGACACGCCCCCACCTGCCTTTATATTAATGATCGTGACATGCCCGGACGCATCGGTCCGTCGGAGTTACGTAAAGTGGACAAACCGCTGTCCGCACTGATACCGGTATCTGTCAATACGACATTTGTTCATAATTATTTAATCTGATTCCACTAATTTCTGCATCTTCAACGGAATATACGTATTATTGGTCAGACACATAAATGCCTCACAATCCCCAGCAATAACAAACAATTAACCCGCTATTCACTGCCCAACTGCACCTTTTCTTATATAAAAGCAGAAAAACAATGGCACACTTTTTGCAACTTTATACGGACGAAAATCAAAACATAGAAAACAAAAAAACTACATATTATGAACTTTAACAATTTTACAATTAAATCGCAAGAAGCCATCCAACTGGCAGTCGATATTACCCGACAGAACAGCGGTCAGGTCATTGAGCCTGTCCACCTATTGAAGGCAGTCATCGACAAAGGTGAGTCGGTTGTAAAATTCATTTTTCAGAAATTGGGAGCCAATCAGAGCATGATTGTCTCGCAAGTTGAAAAAGCAATTGCCTCACAACCGAAAATCAGCGGAGGTGGTGAACAATACCTCTCGCGAGAATCAAATGACGTACTGCAAAAAGCCGTCGACTATTCTCAGAAATTAGGCGACGAGTATGTCACTCTTGAAAGCATGCTTATGGCGCTTTTCCTTGTCAACAGCCAGGCGTCAACCATTCTTAAAGATGCAGGCATCGCCGAGAATGAGCTGAACAGCGCTATTCTGGAATTGCGAAAAGGAAATAAAGCCACAAACCAAAGTGCTGAAGACACCTACAATGCCCTCAGCAAATACGCCATCAACCTGAACGAACGGGCTCGTAGTGGAAAACTCGACCCGGTAATCGGCCGTGACGATGAAATCCGGCGTGTGCTTCAAATCCTGAGCCGTCGAACCAAGAATAATCCTATTCTTGTGGGCGAACCGGGTACAGGTAAGACAGCCATTGCCGAAGGACTTGCACAGCGTATCGTGAGGGGCGATGTTCCGGAAAACCTGAAATCAAAACAGCTGTATTCGTTGGATATGGGTGCCTTGGTTGCAGGTGCAAAATACAAAGGCGAATTCGAGGAACGTTTGAAAGCCATTGTCAATGAAGTGACACAGAGCAACGGGGAAATCATCCTGTTCATTGATGAAATCCACACGTTGGTCGGTGCCGGCAAAGGCGAAGGCGCCATGGATGCCGCAAACATTCTGAAACCGGCATTGGCAAGAGGTGACTTGAGAAGCATCGGTGCCACTACGCTTGACGAATATCAGAAATATTTCGAAAAGGATAAGGCACTCGAACGTAGGTTCCAGGTCGTCATGGTCAACGAACCGGATGAAATGAGTTCTATTGCCATCCTCCGTGGCTTGAAGGAACGGTATGAAAACCATCACAAGGTAAAAATCCTTGATGAGGCTATCATTGCCGCCGTACAGCTTTCGGAACGTTACATCACCGACCGTTTCTTGCCGGATAAGGCAATCGACTTGATCGATGAAGCAGCTTCCAAGCTCCGTATCGAGATTGACTCCGTGCCACAGGCGTTGGATGAAATCACGCGTAAAATCGCACAGCTTGAGATTGAACGCGAGGCCATCAAACGTGAAGGCGAATCGGAAAAGGTCAAAGAACTGGAGAAGGAACTTTCCGAACTGAAGGAAGAAGAAAAGAACTACAAGGCAAAATGGCAGGCTGAAAAGGAACTCATCAACAAGATTCAGCAGAACAAGATCGACATCGAACAATTGAAATTCGAAGCCGAGCGTGCCGAAAGGGACGGTGACTATGCCAAGGTGGCAGAAATCCGTTACTCTAAAATCCACAATAAGGAAACCGAGAACGCTACGCTGCAGAATCAGTTGAAGGACATGCAGGGCGACAAATCCCTGATAAAGGAAGAAGTCGACGCTGAAGACATAGCCGACATTGTTTCACGTTGGACCGGTATTCCAGTATCGAAAATGGTCAAAAGTGAAAAGGAAAAACTTCTTCACCTTGAAGAAGAGCTTCACAAACGTGTCGTAGGCCAGGACGAAGCCATCAGCGCTATTGCCGATGCCGTACGTCGTAGCCGTGCCGGCCTGAACGACCCGCATCGTCCTATCGGTTCTTTCATATTCCTGGGAACAACCGGTGTCGGTAAAACAGAACTTGCCAAAGCGTTGGCCGACTATCTGTTCAACGATGAGAACATGATGACGCGTATCGATATGAGTGAATATCAGGAAAAATTCTCCGTGTCGCGTCTGATTGGTCCGCCTCCCGGATATGTAGGATACGAAGAAGGTGGCCAGCTGACGGAAGCTGTCAGAAGGAAACCTTACTCCGTAGTGCTTTTCGATGAAATTGAAAAGGCACATCCCGATGTGTTCAACATTCTGCTCCAGGTACTTGACGACGGACGTCTGACCGACAACAAGGGACGGGTCGTAAATTTCAAAAACACGATCATCATCATGACTTCAAACATGGGGTCACAGCTGATACGTGAGAATTTTGAGAAAATCAACGACACAAACCGTCACGAAATTGTTGAAAAGACCAAGAACGAAGTGCTGGAAATGTTGAAGAAAACAATCCGTCCGGAATTCTTGAACCGTATCGATGAGATTATCATGTTCTCACCGCTGCGCAAGGATGAAATCAAACAGATTGTGAACTTGCAGATCGACTCTGTCAAACGTATGCTTGCACACAATGGCATTGAACTCGAAATAACCGACGACGCGTTGAACCTGCTGACCGACGAAGGCTACGATCCAGAATTCGGTGCACGTCCAGTAAAGCGTGTCATCCAGCGGGAAATCCTCAACCAGTTGTCGAAGGACATTCTTGCAGGCAATGTGGACAAAGAGAAATGTATTGAAATCAGTACCAATGGTAACCAGTTCGTATTCAAGAACCATTAATACTGTCCCATATCATAACAGGAAGACAGGATCCGGGAATTTCCGGGTTCTGTCTTTTTTTGTATCCATACTTCCCGTCGGCCGTGAATAACTGCCCGACAAAAGCCGACAAACCAAATCTTTTTACTAATTTAGCATCCGTTTCTCCTGTGGAGAAGCCGGTCAAACAATTAAAAAACTATCAACAATTATGGCATACGGAAAATGGATCGGTGGCTTTTTGGGATTTATCAACACCCAAAGCGTGTTAGGAGCAATTGCAGGTTTTGCACTCGGCTCCATTTTTGACGCATTTGCCAACCGCAAACAAACCAAGCAACAACAAACAGCAGACTACAATCTGCAACAACAGGAAGCATACGGCAGACGAAACAGTTTTCTGTTCTCATTAATGGTACTGTCGGCACATGTCATTCAGGCTGACGGCAAAATCATGCATTCGGAAATGGAACTTGTGCGACGTTTCCTACGAAACACTTTCGGAGAAAGTTCCGTGGCAGAAGGCAACGACATTCTGATGCGACTTTTTGAATACCGCAAGCTGCAAGGCGAATACGCCTGGAACCAACAAATCCATCAGGCTTGTACGGAAATTTCCATGGCCATGCCCGAGGAGCATCGTATCCAACTCATATCTTTCCTCGCAGAAATAGCGAAAGCCGACGGACAGGTTCACGAAAAGGAACTGAACATCTTGCGTGACCTCGCACAATATTTGCGACTGAACGTATCTATCATCGACCAGATGTTCGCACTCGGAGGCAACTCGCTGGAAGATGCCTACAAAGTGCTGGGCATTACCCCCGACGCCACCGATGACGAAGTGCGCAAGGCATACAAGAAAATGGTTATCCAGCACCATCCTGACAAAGTGGCAAACCTTGGCGAAGATGTCAAAAAAGCAGCCACCATCAAACTTCAGGAAATCAACAATGCCAAAGAAATCATTTTCAAGGCACGCAACCTGTAACGGATAAGGCACAGACTGAAAACCCTTATCAGTCATAGGACTTTGGGATAATGGGATAAAAAGAGAGGGCTACGGACTTAATTTACCCGTAGCCCTCTTTTTATAGGCTTTTTCACTTTTTATCTTCATCAGGCACCGGAGGCGGAACCGGCAATGATTTTTTATCGTCGGAAGCTGCAGCCTCGTCATCGCCTTTCGGCTCAGCAGGTTGTTCCGACGTACTGGGCAACTGTTTCACCTTCTCGGCTTCACGTTCGCGTTCAGCCTCTTCATTCTTACGGATGATCTCTTCCGTACGCGATGCCCACTTGCGCTTTCCGAAAATTCTTTCAACATCTTCGGTGTAAATTACCTCACGATCCAGCAAAATTGCCGTCAGCTCCTTGTGGCCGCTTGCATATTCTGTCAAAATTGATTTGGCACGTTCATACTGTTCGCTGATAATCCGCGACACTTCCTCATCAATTATCTTGGCCCGCTCGTCACTGTAAGGCTTCGAGAAGCCATAGTCCTGACCGGTAGAATCGTAATAACAGATATTAGGCAGCTTCTTGCTCATTCCGTAGTAGACAACCAGCGCATAAGCCTGCTTCGTCACACGTTCCAAATCGTTGGCAGCTCCTGTCGAAATATGTCCAAGGAACAGCTCTTCAGCCGCACGGCCGCCCAATGTAGAACAAATCTGGTCGAGAATAGCCTGTTCGGTCGTTATCTGTCGTTCTTCCGGCAAATACCAGGCAGCGCCCAAAGCCTTGCCACGCGGCACGATAGTAACCTTAATCAACGGGTTGGCATACTGAAGATGCCAGCTGATAGTGGCGTGTCCGGCTTCATGGATAGCAATGGATTCACGCTCTTCTTCCGTTGTAATTTTCGAACGCTTTTCCAAACCTCCGACAATACGGTCGACAGCATCCATAAAGTCCTGCTTGTCAACAGCCGACTTGTTGCGACGGGCAGCAATAAGAGCCGCTTCGTTGCAGACGTTGGCAATATCGGCACCGGAGAAACCCGGTGTCTGGCGCGAAAGCAAATCGACATCCACGCTGCTGTCAATCTTCACATTTCTCAAGTGTACCTGGAATATTTCCTTACGGTCGTTCAAATCGGGAAGGTCAACATAAATCTGACGGTCAAAACGTCCGGCACGCAACAACGCTTTATCCAGAATATCGGCGCGGTTGGTAGCGGCAAGCACAATGATACCGCTGTTTGTTCCAAAACCGTCCATTTCAGTAAGCAGCTGGTTCAGCGTATTTTCGCGCTCATCATTGGAACCCATGTTCGGATTACGCCCACGTGCACGGCCGACTGCATCAATTTCATCGATAAAGATGATACACGGCGCTTTTTCCTTTGCCTTCTTGAACAAGTCGCGCACACGTGAAGCACCTACACCGACAAACATTTCCACAAAATCGGAACCCGACAAAGAAAAGAACGGCACATTGGCTTCGCCGGCAACAGCCTTGGCCAGCAACGTCTTACCCGTTCCCGGAGGACCTACGAGCAATGCTCCCTTAGGAATCTTACCGCCCAAATCCGTATAGCGTTTCGGATTTTTGAGAAATTCAACGATTTCTTCAATCTCCGTCTTGGCTTCATGCAATCCGGCCACATCACGGAACGTAACATTTGTCCCGTTTTCCTTGTCAAAGAGCTGGGCTTTGGACTTGCCGACATTGAACACTCCGCCGCCACCGCCGTCGCTGCGTCCCATCCGCTTCATTATCAAGAACCAGAAAAGAATCAACAGCACAATCGGACCGAACGACCACAGCAGGCCGCTGTAGTTGCTGGCCTCCTGGAATTCAACCTCACCGTTGAAATAGCCCTGCGACTGCCATTGTTCTATTTTCGTCGACATCTTGTCGGCAGAAGGGCCCTTCACCAACAGTTTGGCATTCTTCAAAGCCTTACCATCGAGCGTTTGTCCCTTAAACACCGCCTTCGCAAGAGAATCGGTCATAAAAGCCTCGGCCGTATTGTCGGAATAGATGACAATTTTATTGATGCCCTTTGATGCCACATATTTCTCAAACTCCGTCCAATTCACATCCTTTTCCAAAGACGGGCCGTTGTTGAACTGAAATATGCCAAACAACACGAGCATGATAATTGCATACATCCAGAAAATGTTAAAACCAAATCTTCGGGGTGACTTCTTTTTATTGTCTGAATTATTCATAGTTTCAGCGTTTTTGCATTAGTCCAAATCAGGGATTTCCACAATACGGGCGTCGTTCCAAAGCTGCTCCAGATTGTAGTATTCTCTGAATTCGGGTAAAAATACATGAACATATATTGTTCCATAATCGATTACTATCCATTGGGAATTGCGGTAGCCATCGTAATTGAACGGCTTGACTCCCAATTTTTCCTGAACATATTCTCTAACAGAGTCGGCAATCGAAGCGACCTGCATCGTCGATGTTCCCTGACAAATGACGAAATGTTCTGTTGAGACATGCTCCAGATTCGTCAAATCAACATGAGTGATTTTCTTTCCTTTTCTCTCCTGAATGCCTTCTATAATAGCGTCAATCAGTTGTTCGTTATCCATTTACTGTTTTAATATTGATTATAATTTCATTATTGGCTAAAATGTCATGCCAATCCGGCCCTCTGCATCCTGACAACCTGCGATTCGGCACTTCCACGCAATAAAAGGCGAGCTGAAAAACAAAAGCGTGCCTGATTTTGCGTATTCTGCACAAAGGTAGTAAAAATATCAGAATTGCAGGCCAGACTGAAAGTCTAACTATTGCAGAAAACAATGGAATCCAAGAAATTGTTCAGCAAACAGCACCGTAAGAAAAGGAAAGGGAGTTGAAATGCACGCAGCATCACAACTCCCTTGCAAACTTTTATGAAATTGTCCACTATCCGTATTGGATTGTTCCGTCGGGATTGCGGTACAAATCAAAACTCTTTTCGTATTGGTCCATAGCACGCAAACTCATGCCCATGCTTGAGAAACCGCCATCATGATAGAGGTTCTGCATAGTCACCTTGCGAGTCAAATCGCTGAACATCACGATGCAATAGTCGGCACATTCGTCGGCATCAGCATTGCCAAGCGGAGACATGCGGTTGGCAAAGTCCATCAACGACTCCATACCCTTCACACCGCTTCCGGCAGTAGTCATTGTCGGAGACTGAGAAATCGTATTGATACGTACGCCCTTTTCACGGCCATAAATATATCCGAAGCTACGAGCAATCGATTCAAGCAGAGCCTTGGCATCAGCCATATCATTGTAGCCGAACAACGTACGCTGTGCAGCGACATACGACAGCGCCAAGATACTTCCGTGATCATTGATGGCATCCAATTTTTTTGCCGTCTGAATCATTTTGTGGAATGAGATGGCAGAAATATCAAGTGTTTTGTTCAACAAGTCATAATCAAGATCATCATAGAGGCGTTTTTTGCGCACATTCGGCGACATGCCGATTGAGTGAAGCACGAAGTCAATTTTTCCACCGAGGATTTCCATCGACTTTGTGAACACCATTTTCAAATCTTCGCAATTTGTTGCATCGGCCGGAAGGATTTCAGCATTCAACTTCTCACCAAGCTGAGAAATTTCTCCCATACGGACAGCAACCGGAGTGTTGGACAACGTAATGGTCGCACCTTCTTCAACAGCTCTTTCTGCCACTTTCCAGGCAATACTGTTGGAATTCAGAGCGCCAAAAATCACTCCGCGTTTACCTTTAAGCAAGTTAAAACTCATAAATTTAATTCTTGTTTAATAAAAAAACGTGTTAAATGAATTCCAGCAGCAATCAGGCGAAATGCACGGATGTATCACTGCCGCAATTCTATCCGGCCACAAAGATAGTGTTTTTTTTATCATCATTAATACTTTTTCAAAATAAAATGGGTCACACCTCTAAAGGCATGACCCATCTCTAAGCATTTTCAAGCGATTCCTTATCTATCTGTAATCTTTCAGTTGCGACTGCAATTTCTGCTTGGCAAAGAAAATCCGGCTCTTCACCGTACCCAACGGCAAATCCATATGTTCGGCAATTTCCTGATATTTATATCCGGAAAAGTGCATCATGAACGGAATGCGGTAATCGTCAGGCAATTCGGCTACCACCCTCGACACCTCCGTCAATGCGTAGGAATTGTCGGGAGTCTCCGGACTCTCCACCTGAGGAAGATTCAACTGATACAAGTCGTCACTTTTATCTACGATAGTCTGTGTCCGCACGATTCTGCGATAATTGTTGATAAACAGATTACGCATAATCGTGAACACCCAACTCTTGAAATTCGAATCATCTACATATTTCTTTTCATTAGCCAACGCCTTACAGGTTGTATCTTGCAATAAATCGTGAGCGTCATCATAATCTGAAGTCAATTTGTAGGCAAACGAAAGAAGATTGTCCTGCAATCCAAGCAATCTCTTTTGGAAATCTGATAAGCCCATAGTCATAAATTTTAATTGATTCATAACAAACTTACAATTTAATTTCCTGCTTTCCAAGAAATAATGCCTTAATTATTGCAATTTCACGATTATTAATGAAAAAATATGTTTTGGACGATAATCATCAATAATTTCTCTAATTTTTAGCAGCTTCCAAAGCCGGAGACACACTGTTTTCCTCGTTTTCGGAAGTTGAGTGCGATTCGCCTGTTTCAATCTTGGAGAGGAAATACCCCTGCGACTTAATCAGGTTACGCGACTGCAGCACCATCGTCTTCGTTTCGGTCAAGATATTCAGGTAAAGGATACTTGCCTTGGTGCTTGACTGCTCTTCCTTCAGACGGCGAATCTGGTGCTTGATAGCTTCGGCTATGACACCGAACAAATTGTCGCGCATCAGCAGCACATCATTCAAATCGGAGAAATCCTTCTCACGCAACATGGAATTGATTTTGTTGAAGATATTGTCCACCCCGTCATTCACGAGCTTCAAGTCGTAGATCTGATCCTTCGTAAAGCCCTTATGATGGTTGTCGATATGTTCGAAAGCCGGACGAGTGCAATGCAGCAATGCCTTGGTTACTTCCGTCAAATAATCAACCACCTGAATGTAGTAATGACCGGTTTCGATATTCATGTCTTCAAGTTTCTTCAGCGTCTTGTATACATGATACTTGCGTTCATTTGCCTGGCGGTAAAGCTGTTCAGATTCCGTCTTCGTTTCCTTCAGCAAACGGCGGTTTTCCGTAAACAAGGCGACAAGCATGTGATTGTAAATGCTTGAAATCTGCTCCATCGTACTGCATACTTCCTGTGTGCAGGAATAAAGTACATCCGTATCTTGCTGAACTTCCTTGACATCATCAGCCGCATTCTTGTCTTCTTTGTCTTTCTTTTTGAAAATCAAGTTGTGGCAAAGGATATAACCGCAAAGAAGCACCATCAAAGCCAGGGCAATCCAACCGCCCCACACAAGGAACAACACCATTACGAAGGAAATTGTGACACCTGCCAATGCCGTGATAAACCAACCCATGATTACCACCATGACACCGGTTATACGGTAAACGGCACTGTCGCGTCCCCATGCGCGGTCGGCCAAAGAAGAACCCATTGAAACCATAAAGATTACATAGGTTGTTGACAACGGAAGTTTCAACGACGTACCCAAGCAAATCAAACTGGAAGCGGCAGTCAGGTTTACTACCGCACGGATAAAGTCGTATGCCACATTCGACCGGTCGACCGACGTATCAGGCACAAAACGTGAATTCAGTTTGTCCAGAACCTTTTTCGGCACGACCTTCTTGAACACATCATTCAAAGTGATGGCAAGACTTACCAATGCCCTTGAAATTTTTGTAGAACCGAAACGCTCTTCTTCGTCGTTCTGCGACGAAAGATTTAACTGTGTTTCGGCTACCTTCATGGCATCTTTCGACAAGAACAATGTAATAATCATAATGACGCCGCTCGCAATCAGGTAATACACGTTCACATGTGCCGGCTCTGTCAGTTTCGACATCAGCATGTTCATATCGCCGTTTTCCAAAGCAATGAAATAGCTGTCGATACCGGCCATCGGCACACCGATAAAGTTCACCAAGTCGTTACCGGCAAATGCCAGAGCCAATGCGAATGTGCCGGAAAGGATAGTAAACTTCATGATGTTCCAACCGATACGCTGCATCACCCATAGCAGGAAAGAAGCAACTACCCAGATGACGAACAGCGACACGACGATATTGTCATTAATCAAGTGATCCAGTTCCGGAGTAATCAGGCCGGAACTCTTCATGCCTTTGAAAATCGCAAAGTAGACAATGCCTACAATGGAAATACCACACCAGATGGCACCATAGCGCTTCAACGATTTAGCATAGCGGAATGAGAAAATCACACGGGAAATGTACATCAAAATGGCACCGACAGTAAAGGAAATAACCACTGACGACAAAATACCCGAAATGATAACCATTGCCTTACCCGCATTGATAAACTGTCCCAAATCAGCAAACGACAGGGAAGGATCATTATAAATCTTGTAAATAGCGACAGCAAGCGAAGAACCCAAAAGTTCAAAAACCAATGACACGGTAGTTGATGTCGGCAATCCAAGAGAATTGAATGTCTGCAACAGGATGACATCCGACAGCATAATGCCCACGAACAGAATCATGATATCGGAGAATGTAAACATTCCCGGGTGGAACACGCCGTTACGCGCAATTTCCATCATACCGTTGGACGTAATGACACCCAACAAAATACCAAATGAAGCAACCGTGAGAATTACCCATTTTTTTGCAACTTTTGAACCCAAAGCCGAGTTCAGGAAGTTGATGGCATCGTTCGAGACACCTACAATCAAATCCAGAACCGCCAATATGGCGAGGATGATGACAATAACTGTGAAAATAGGACTCATAATATTTGTTTTTATTATTTATGCAATGAAAAGATGAACTCCAGCCCTGCAAATTTTCTGTTTTGCGCTGAAATTTCTCCGTTGTGGAACAATACGGAATTTCGGACAATTGACAAGCCCAAGCCTGTTCCGCCCTGTTTCCGCGAACGTCCGCTGTCTATGCGGTAGAAACGCTCGAATATCTTTGACAGGTGTTCTTCGGCGACACCCGTTCCGTTATCATAAAAATCGAACCAGTAGAAATCGTCCGTTTCCTTTATCAACGAAATGAAAATATCGCGGCCTCCCGAATATTGGATGGCGTTGTTGACAAGATTCCTGAAAATGGCATCCACCAGCTGCTTGTTACCCTTTATGATCACATTGTCGGGGACATTGACATTGATACGCATTTTTTCCTCAACGCTGTAACTGTCCACTTCTTCACAAATCTTCTTGATGACATCGGCAACATTCACCTCTGCCACATCGAGAGTACTCTTGGCATCAGTGATACGGGTAATCAACGCAACATCCTGCAACAGATCGTTCAGACGCATGGTGTTGTTGTAGCCCGATTCCATCAACCGCCGTGTTGTCTCGGCATCAAGATTATTATTGAGAAGAGTTTCAAAGCAACCTCTGATAGCCTGAACCGGAGTTTTCAGTTCATGATTGATATTGCTCGTGAGCTGATGTTTGATACGGATTTTTTCCTTTTCTTCAAAGAGTGTCTCCTGCAGGCTCTTGTCGCGTTCAATGGCCGTCTGCTTCAAGTCCTTATACATATTGATAATAACCGAAGAAACTTCACCGAGCTCGTCATCGGAGAAACTCGACGTATCATAATCCAAAATGTTTCCGTTCTTGGCGGCATTGGCGAAATCGCGAAGATTCGTCACAGCCAGGCTGATTCGACGAATTGCAAAGAACAGAATAATGTTGATAATCAAAGTCACACACAAGACAACCCACACAAAGCCCAAATCGCCTCGCAAAACTTCCGTCAGTGTCATGCCATAAGGAACAGCCGTACGAACCACGATTTTATCACCGGCCGTGGCAGAATAGAAATACTCCTGATTGTCGGCTTCCGACTGACGGCGGATAGTAAACCCATGCCCGGTCTTCATCGCCTGGACAATCTCGTGACGCTTACTGTGATTGGACAGTTTTTCTTCCGGGCTGGTCGACGTGTCGTACAGCACCACGCCCTTGTGGTCAAGAATTGTAATACGAACGGAGTCGGCGGCAAGCGAATGTGTCAATGCCGAATCCAACTTCAGCCCGTTCTCCGCATAAGATTCCAGGAGCAATTGGTTATACACCTGGAGACGCGTGTCCAGTTTCTCAACCTGATATTCGCGTTCCCGTGAATATTGTATTGTGACAAACACAAAAAACAAAATCCACAAAAACACGTTCACGATTAAGAACATCCGCGTCTGATAGCTAAATGTCTTCTTTAAAGCCATAACCGTATCCTTGTTTAGTTGTTATTTTCGATTCGTATTCTCCTAATTTTTTTCTCAAACGATTGATATTGACGTCAATCGTGCGGTCGACAACATAAATGTTCTTATCCCAAATGCGGTCCAGTATTTCTTCACGGGAAAAAACTTTTCCGCGGTTAGTCAGGAACAAATATAGCAAATCATATTCTTTTTTCGTCAAGGCCACTTCTTTACCGTTGATTGTGCACGTACGGGAATCGTGACGCAAAACAAGTCCCTTGTACTGCACAATGGAAGCAGGAACCACATGGCAGCGCTTCAGCAAACTCTGTACACGCAGTACGAACTCGCGCATTGAGAACGGCTTTTTGATATAGTCGTCGGCGCCACGAGTGAATCCGTCGACAAGCGAAGCCTCCTCCTCTATGGCCGTACAGACGATAATCGGTTTGTCGGCAATTTCCGGGGTGTTGCGTACACGGGTCACCAGTTCCAGTCCGCTCATATCCCCCATCATAATGTCAAATACAAGTAACGAATACTGCTCAAGCGGCATTTTCAGCGCACTTTCTGCGGAATGAGCCATATCCACGGAGTATCCGGCAAGTTCCAGATTAATCTTCATCAACTCGCAAATTGACAGTTCGTCGTCAACAACAAGTATTTTTATTGCGGATGTATCCATATCACTTAAAAGTTAAACATTACCTCAGCTACAAATTTAGAATGATCGGACGGACCAATTTCAACATTGTCGTCATAAAAATAGTATTCGTAGTTCAACCGCAGTTCGGCTCTCACTTTCTGGTGGTAAGCCAATGTGGTTCCTACCGTCACACGTTTGCGAGCACTGTCGTCAACCGTCAGATTGCCGGACTCGTCAGCAAATCCGTCGCTGTTGTCGGTCATTCCGTCATAACGTCCCAGAAACATCATCTTATTAAAATATTTCGATTTTATCGGCAAGCTGTACATACCCATTATATTATAGGCATGCACCGAAGCCGTCGATGTTTTCAGAAAATCCTTGTAGACATATTCACATTCAAAGAAAAAACGGTCAAATGTATAGGAAACACAGCCCTCATACAT
>ULSJ01061582.1_pt1 | contig 34650 bp, 26 predicted proteins | sample 1956291 | NCBI WGS metagenome assembly ULSJ01 (sample SAMEA4835705, study PRJEB28245) | human gut metagenome | biome: gut microbiome; material: fecal sample | place: Denmark | collected 2008 | reverse complement strand
GCAGGCTCCCTGCCATTACAGCCATTCCGGCAATGACACCGCTGATGCCCCAGTGGTGGTGTCCGTATTTTTCCGTGCCCGGCAGCAGTTCGTCGAAGGAGATGTAGACCATGATTCCCGACACGAATGCCAGCAGATAGGCGTTGAGCGTGTCGCTCCAGAACGGGGCGAGAAACAGGAAGCCGAGCAACGCTCCGACCGGTTCGGCCATTCCCGACAGAAACGAGTAGGTGAAAGCCTTTTTCCGGCTGTTGGTGGCATGATAGATGGGCACGGACACGGCAATCCCCTCCGGTATGTTGTGGATGGCGATGGCAAAAACAATCGGAAGTGCCACCTCAATGTTCGCCAGCGCCGATGTGAATGTCGCCAGCCCTTCCGGGAAATTGTGGATGCCGATGGCAAGCGCCATCATTATTCCGGTGCGTTTCAGCCGTTGGGGATGGGCGTCCTGCGAGGTGTGCATTTCGTGCGGGTTCTCATCTTCCGGCACAAGCCGGTCGATAAGGGCTATAAAGCCGATGCCCAGAAAAAACGCCGTCAGCATGAAAGCCATGGCCGTCTTCTCGGAATACAGCGTTTGCAGATGGGCGACCGATTCCGGCATGAGTTCCATGAAGGAAACGTAAATCATCACACCCGCCGACAGGCCAAGTGCCGCCGACAGGAAACGGGTGTTTGTCTTTTTCGCGAGAAAGGCTATCAGGCTGCCTATGCCGGTCGAAAGGCCGGCTATCAGTGTCAGCCCGAATGCCAGCAGGAGGTTGGAGTCAGTAGTCATTGTCTGTGGTTCTTTTTTTGTGCCCGACCGCAGCGGGCGTTCGACATGTTGAGGGCTGCCGCAGTTGTTGCCGCCACTCTTTTAATACATTTTCAACATTGCAAACGCCCATGATGTTCAGCCCTTTGCCAGTTTTTTGTACGTTTCCGATGAAAGTAGTCTGTTCGGGGAAATAAAAAAATGGGCAAACTCTTTTGTTTTCAATCAACTTGCATTAATTTTGCAGAAAATTTAGTGAGAAACTATTTGTTCACATTTAAATAATTATAGCTATGGTAAGTTATAAAGAACTTGGTCTTGTAAACACTCGCGAGATGTTTGCAAAGGCAATCAAAGGAGGTTATGCAATCCCTGCATTCAACTTCAACAATATGGAACAGCTCCAGGCTATCGTACAAGCCGCTGCTGAAACCAAATCTCCGGTTATCCTTCAGGTTTCTAAGGGTGCCCGTCAGTATGCAAACGGTACATTGCTCCGTTACATGGCTCAAGGCGCTGTAGAATATGCAAAAGAACTTGGCTGGGAACACCCGCAAATCGTTCTTCACCTTGACCACGGTGATTCTTTCGATCTTTGCAAGTCTTGTATCGACAACGGTTTCTCTTCTGTAATGATCGACGGTTCACACCTTCCTTACGAAGAAAACGTAGCATTGACAAAGAAAGTAGTGGAATATGCTCATCAGTTCGACGTAACAGTTGAAGGCGAACTTGGTGTATTGGCTGGTGTAGAAGACGAAGTTTCTGCAGAGCACCACACTTATACAGACCCTGAAGAAGTAATCGATTTCGCTACTCGTACAGGTTGCGACTCTTTGGCTATTTCAATCGGTACTTCTCACGGTGCTTACAAGTTCACTCCGGAACAGTGCACAATCGATCCTCAGACTGGCCGCATGGTTCCGCCTCCATTGGCATTCGACGTTTTGGATGCAGTTATGGAAAAACTTCCTGGATTCCCAATCGTACTCCACGGATCTTCTTCAGTTCCTCAAGAAGAAGTTGAAACTATCAACAAATACGGCGGTGCTTTGAAGGCTGCTATCGGTATTCCGGAAGAATGGTTGCGTAAGGCAGCTACTTCTGCAGTCTGCAAAATCAACATCGACTCTGACAGCCGTCTTGCCATGACTGCTGCTATCCGTAAAGTGTTCGCTGAAAAACCGGCTGAATTCGACCCGCGTAAGTATCTCGGCCCGGCTCGCGACAACATGAAGAAACTTTACATCCACAAGATCAAATACGTTCTTGGTAGCGAAGGTAAAGCAGAATAATCTGAAAACCGATTATAATCTGAGAACCGCATCTCCAAAAGAGGTGCGGTTTTTTTGTTGTGTTGCGGAAAAGGGGTGTGGAGAAAAAGCATTACTTTTGCCGTATGGAAAAAACTTATGCCTATAGGGCCGATGATTTCACGGCCACGCTCCCCGTGGCCGAATACATGGCGCGTTTTCGTGATGTGCCGCGCTTTCTGGAATGTTGCCGTCAGTGCCGGAATTTCGGAAAAAGTTGGGCGTGCCCGCCGTATGACTTTGATGTCGACCGGACGATGGACGGCTATGAGTCGGCATTCTTTGTCGCCGTCCGGATAACACCTGCCGAACGGATTCCTATCGGTGAGGCCGGCGCGCTGCTCCTTCCTGAGCGGAAACGACTGGAACGGCGGCTGCTGGAACTGGAAAAGGAGAGCGGCGGACGGATGTTCGGCTTTACGGGTATCTGTTCATTTTGTCCCGAAGGCACTTGTACGCGCCTTTCCGGCGAACCGTGCCGTCATCCCGAGCTCGTTCGGCCTTCGCTCGAAGCCTGCGGATTCAACGTGGCGCAGACGAGCGAAGAACTGCTTGGCCTGCCGATGGTGTGGAGTAGCGACGGTTTTGTTCCTGCCTATCTGGTATTGGTTGGCTGTCTGTTTCACAATCAAAAGACAATCGAATGGAAAAAATAAAGGCAGTGTTCAATTGGAGCGGAGGAAAAGATTCCGCTCATGCCCTTTTCCGAATCATGCAGACGGGGGAATATGAGATTGTGGCATTGCTGACAACGGTCAACTGCGACACACGTCGCTCGACGATGCACGACATTCCCTGTAGCCTGCTTTCCGCACAGGCGGACAGCCTTGGCATCCCTCTCTACGTTGTTGATTTGACGCCGAAAGGCAATATGGAGGATTACGGAATGGCGATGGCCGCAGCCGTGGAACATTTCAAGAAACTGGGAGTGACGCATTTCATTTTCGGTGATATCTATTTGCACGACGTGCGCAGCTACCGTGAGGCCCAACTGGCTCCTTTGGGAATTGAAGTGGTAGAACCGTTGTGGAACATGACGTCCGGGCAGGTGATGGAAGCGTTTCTTGCAACGGGATTGCAGACGGTAGTCGTGACGACAATGGCGGAACTGGGCCGGAAATATGTCGGAAACTTTGTAGACCGTGAATTTGTGGAGTCCTTGCCTGACGGCGTGGACCTTAACGGAGAGCAGGGTGAGTATCACACATTCTGCTTCGACGGCCCGATTTTCCGTTTTCCGATAGCGTTTTCCTTGGGCGAGCCGGAAGAGCGAAGTTATGACATCCGTCTTGACGACGGTACGGTAAAGACTTATTCCTATTGGTTTGCCTGTCTGCAATCGGCGGATAGGGGAAAACTGTAGATGCCTTTAGTTAGAATACGATAGTGGCATAGATGCAGATTCCTAAAATGGTAGCTATGCCGGTAGCGGGAATGATGTAGCCCATTTTCACCTCCCGGTTACGGTCGTGGTGATATATCCTTTTAAATAAGGTGTAGAAAATGCTGGCAGAGATGAATCCGAGAAGTATGCCGGCAAGAAGGTCGCCCGGATAGTGTACGCCCAAATACGAGCGGGAATAGCAGGTGAGGAGTGTCCAGACGATGCTGAATATGCCGATGAAGCGGTCTTTCCACAGGAACAGCAGGAAGAATGCAAGGCCGGAGGTATTGGCGGCATGGCACGAAGGGAAACCGTAACGGCCGCCACTGTAACCGTTCACCACTTCCACCATCGACGATATCGGATTTTCGGGATTGGAGGGACGGAGCCTTTCGACAAGCGGGCGGATAACGGACGCTCCTATCTGATCCGCAAATGTGATGGTCAGTCCGATGGCTATCAGGCATCCCAGCACGACTTTCCAGTGATAGTTTTTCAGCAATACGTAGAGTATCGAGGCATAGAACGGCACCCATACCCATTTTCCGCTGTAGGCATACATGAATTGGTCGGTCCATGCGTGTTTCCATCCATTGACGGCAAGCAGTGCGTTCGTGTCAAACTCGGTGAGCGGTGTCAGAAATTCGATCATCAGTTTTTTGTTTTAATTCCGGCGAAACGCTGATGTGCGTCCGCTGAGCAGACAAAATTACTAATTTTGGAGAATTTTGGAACAGTCTGACCGAAAAATCTTTGCGAAAGTCGAGTTTTTGCAAAATAAAAAGGAACAAGTTTTTAACCTTGCTCCTTCTGTGCGCATGAAGGGACTCGAACCCCCACGTCTCACGACACTAGATCCTAAGTCTAGCGCGGCTACCAATTACGCCACATGCGCAAATATATTGCAAAGGTAATCACATTTTCCGAATTGGCAAACTTTCAATGGCAAATTCTGTTTCGGAATTGTCGATTTTGTCGGTTAGAAAAGACAAATTAGACATAAAATATTGGAATATAGTTTGTTACATGTGTTTTGTTCTCGTTTGGTGAATTTTACTTAAAATTGGAGGGGTGTCCTGTCTTCTCTTGCTGTGTTAAGTTTTGCTAATGGCGGTAAATGAGTATAAAAATATGTATATAAAATATAAAATACGCTTTAGGGGCTTATTTTACTTCTGAAAATATGAATGATAATCAAAAAAAGATTGTAGATTTGTAGTCAGAACATGTGTAAACAGACAAAAATAGGGTAGCATTATGGCTGGTGAAAAAAGCGTTTTTAACAGATTCGTTGACTAATTTTTACTTTTTTGTTGTGCTGAATGCCTTGAATCGTTAAAATCTGCATATAATTAACCAAACGTGCTATTACAAACTTGACATTAGAGAAACCATACAATAAAACAAACAAAAAGTAATTATGAGAAAACAGTTATTGCTTCTGTTATTTTCCCTTATGGCGGTTGTGGGTTATGCCCGCACTGTTACGGGTGTAGTTACTTCTCAATCCGACCAGCTACCGGTTATCGGGGCTACGGTTATGATTGATGGAACGACCACCGGTACAGCTACCGATTTTGATGGAAAATTTACAATTGATGCAAAGGACACAGATGTCCTGGTTTTTAGTTACGTGGGTATGAATACCGAGAAAGTGAAAGTCGGTAGTCAAAGCGTAATTAATGTAGTGTTAAAAGAGAATTCTCAGGTCCTTGATGAGGTAGTGGTAACAGCCATGGGCCAGACTCAGGAAAAGAAGAAACTGAACTTCGCCGTTCAGTCGTTGGATGCCGACGACGTGACAGCCGGTCAGTCAGCCAACTTTGCCAACTCTTTGCAGGGTAAGGTTGCCGGCTTGCAGGTGTCGACTGGCGGTAGTTCTCCTAACTCCGACACTCAGGTGGTGATTCGTGCCATCTCTTCTGTTAATACGGCTCAAAGCAACGAACCGTTGGTGATTGTCGACGGTATGCCTATCCGTGGTAGCGGTTCTTCGCTCGGCGACTTGAACCCGAACGATATTGAAAACATGAGTGTGCTGAAAGGTGCTGCCGCATCTGCTCTTTACGGTCAGGAAGCAGCCAACGGTGTAATCATGATTACTACCAAGAAAGGTAAGGAAGGCCAGTTGAAGGTGACGGCTCAAGGCAGTTGGGAACTTTCCAACTGTATGCGTGTCCCGAAGATTCAGAATCAGTTCATTGCCGGTAGCCAGGGTTTCTATAAGGAAAACGCTACAGGTGGTTGGGGTCCGTATCTGACTTCTACAGACCGTGTATACGACAATGTGGGCGATTTCCTTGGAACCGGTTTCCTTCAGAAATACGACATGTCGATTTCCGGCGGTAACGAAAAGTTCAATGCCTATGCTTCTGCCAGCTACATGAAAAATGACGGTGTAGTTCCAAACGACTACAAGAATCGTTTGAACGTATTCTTGAAAGGTGAGTTCAAGCCGTCGAAGTATGTGACCATCCAGTTGTCAACCAACTTCGTTAACAGCAAGAGCCGCGGTTTCGGCAACAGCATGTCGACGGTTTACGGCTGGTCAATCAACAGAAACATGGCCGACTACGCTACACTCGAAGGCCGTCCAAACTGGAGCAACCGTTATGACCATTGGGAAATCCTTACCGATGAAGAAAAGATTGGAGCAACAGTTTCTCCATATTTCGGACGCTATATGGACAAGAGCGAAACAGATGCTACGCGTACCATTATCAACGGTCAGATCAGCTACGAACCGATTGAAAATTTGGTTTTCACCGGTAAGATTGGTTACGATAAGGGTTATTCAACTTACGACTCTTATACCGTTTCCCGTTTCGTAGACAGCGATTTTGCAGATCCGGAAAGCAGCGCATTGGCTGACTACCGTTATAAATTCGGTTCCTATACGTTCCAGCCTTCCAACAACGATCAGCTCACGGCTCAAATCCTTGGTACCTATAACTTCAATATCGGTGAAGATTTCGGTGTAAACATCTTGGCCGGTGCCGAATACAAGGAAACCAACGGGCTGTCCGCGCAGATGGCAGGCCAAGAATTCCAATTGGCTGGCGACTTCTACAGCTTTATGAATACAAACCCGAACACATTTACGACAAGTACGGGTACTGACTACTACATGTCGTTGTCTCACACCCGCAAAAACAAGTTCGGCTATTTCGGTGAATTGCGCTTCGACTATAAAGGCATGGCTCAATTGTCAGTAACTGGTCGTTACGACGGTTCTTCAACATTGAAGCAGGTTGACTGCACCTATTTCTATCCGTCAGTTACTGCCGGTGTGATTTTCTCTGAATTGTTCAAACTCCAGAACGACTGGTTCTCTTACGGTAAAATCCGTGGTAACTGGGCGAAGGTAGGTAAGGATGCTCCTGCATACCGCTTCACCACTTCTTATAAGAACTGGGAAGTATTCCCTGACGGAGGTTGGGGTATTGATGCAACCACAGCCGTTGCTACCCAACTTGAACCGGAAATGACAAGTTCATGGGAAATCGGTGCTGACTTGCGCTTCTTCGATTCCCGCACTCGTTTGGATGTTGCCTGGTATTCAACAACAGTCGACAATCAAATTGTGCAAGTGCGTGTATCTCCCACATCCGGAACTATTCTCCAGACACGTAACGAAGGTTCTATCGAGAACAAAGGTCTTGAATTGACATTGACTCAAGACATCTTGCGTTCGAAGGACTTCAACTGGAGCGTAACTGCCAACTACTCGTTCAACCGTGGTAAAGTGCTTTACTTGCCGGATGACGTTATCGAAATCACCGGTACACAGTACGGCGATATCTTCCCGACAGCTTATTTGAATGGTTCTACTACAGCTATCTCTGGTAAGGATTACGAGCGTACTCCGGACGGACAAATCATCTGTAACGAACAAGGCTATCCTGTCATCAGCGCCATTAAGAATAACTTGATCGGTAACCGTGAACCGGACTGGTTGCTCGGCTTGGGTTCCAACTTCAGCTGGAAAGACCTTTCCGTATCATTCTTGTTTGACGGCCGTATGGGCGGTGACGTTGTCAACGTAACTCGCCGTGGCTTGAACGGTAACGGCATGGAAAATCTGTTGACGAAATATCGTAGCCACGAAGTGGTAATCAAGGGTGTGGTGAAACAGGCCGACGGAACATATGTTCCTAACACGACTCCTGTCATCGTCGACAGCAACTTCATCACCAACTACTACAATGCTGTTTCTTCCAACTTTATCGAAGACGGTTCTTATATCCGCTTGAGCTATGTTACAGTAGGATATGACTTGTCTCGTCTGTTGTCGAAGAAATGTCCTATCAAGGGCTTGAAAGTTTCAGCCACAGGTCGTAACCTGTTCTTGTTGACTAAGTACACCGGTTCTGACCCGCAAATCCTTGCAGGTACAGGTGGTGGTACAGGTTCTGCCGGTATCGATAACTACAGTGTACCGACTACACGCAGCTTTAACTTCTCACTTAGTGCTACATTCTAAAAAACTGGAAAACGTATGAACAAATTGAAATTAATAGCGATGTCATTGCTGCTGGGCATTACAAGCACCGGTTGCGTTGACATGCTCGATGATAATGAAAATCCCGACAAGGCAGCCAGCATTACGGCTGAAGTGGGATTGCCGGTCATTGTCTACTATGCTGCGCAGACAAATTATGACCATGCTGAATATAACATTTACTTGTCGCAATGTCTGACCACAACCGGCAAGTCGCAGACAGGTTCTTATGCTTATAAGAGCGGTTGGGAATTCCTGACAATGAACCGTCACCCGCAATGGCGTCGCCACTTTTATGATATTGGTGCCAATATCAACGAATTGATCAAGAACGCAGAGGCCGTCAATTCTCCGAACTATATCCTGATTGCGCGTACTATCCGCCTGCTGTCTACTCAGCTGACTACGGATGCCTTCGGCGATATGCCGCGTTCAAACGCCTATCTGTCGAATTCTCCAACATACGACACTCAGGCAAGTATCTACAAATGGATGCTCGAAGAGGCGGATGCTTTGATCGCTGATTTCGACAATCCTGAGTATACTCAGGCTCCGGGCAACCAGACAATCACTGTTAAGCAGGACCGTGTATATGCCGGTGACCTGAACAAGTGGAAAGGTTTGGTTTACGCTGTGAAGGCTCGTCTTCTTCTCCGCAATATTCCGAATGTCAATACTTCAGCCGCTACATGCCAGGCTATTTACGATGCAGCTGCAAAAGCTATCGAAATCTGGCAGGCTGACCCGATGTACGGTACATTCTTCGGAAGCGAACCCCGTTATAATTTCGATGGCGGTACAATGCAGCAGAACTGTCCTTGGAGCGACGCACAGCCGGTTATCAACGCATGGGAATCACGTGCCAACTTGCTGACCGACGCTGTTCCTTCCAAATTCTTGATGGAAAACTGCTTGGGTGTGTTCAACAAAACGAATGACATGCAGTCCGGACGTTACGTCAACTTCCGCGGTTATGCCGATGACCCTCGTGCTATCCTGTTGTTCAAGCCTCGTACGGGTCCTGCATCTGCTACCAACTCTTCTTCCATCGTGAAACTCCGTTGGTTGGAAAACAATATCGGTGCCGGTACATCTTACAAGACTTCCGACTATCCTGATTTGTATTGCGGTGCTTACGCCGGTTCGGTAGATGCTTACGTACCTATCTTTACAATGGAGGAACTTTATTTCATTGAAGCTGAAGCTCAATATTGGATGGGCAACAAGACAGAAGCCTGCCGTTTGGCAAAAGAGGCTACACGTGCCAACATTCAGCGTCACCTGGAAGCCTTCCAGAAGAAATATCCTAATGTCATGTATCCGGGTAACGTATTGGCTACTGGCGATTTCCAGAAACTCGATACTCGCGACAGTAAGGAAGGTGTGTTCACTTACTCACAGGCTCGTTGGAATGCTATCGTTGACGCTTTCGTTGACAATAAAGATCAGGAAAACGAAACCGTGTTGCCGGTTAAGGGTGTAACTGATCCGTCAACTCCGGGTAATCAGTATTGGTTCTTCAACGAATCCGAATATACGTTGAGCGACCTGATGATGCAGAAATATGTGGCCATGTACATGCAGCCGGAACAATGGACTGACATGCGTCGCTACCACTACAGCAACAATCGTAACAACTACGGTATCGGTGCCAACCAGGAAATCATCTATCCGGGCCTCCGTCGTCCGTACAACTTGTATGCTCCGTACTGGGTTGACGGTCTGACTGACGCTCAGAAGGAAAATACTTGGATTCAACGTATCAATTACGACCCTGAAACAGAAGATAAATACAACCGTGCTGAGTTGGAACGTCTCGGTGCTTACAAAAACTACATGTGGTTGCGCAAACCGATGATTTGGGCTGAAGAGGCCGGTGTACGTACTTCATTGACTCAAGAATAATTTTAAACAAAGAAAAAAGTTATGAAATTGCAATATAAATTAGGAACAGTAGCTGTGGCAATGTTGGCAATGTCGTCATGTGCTGTCCATGACCCGTTCAACGAAATTATGACTCCGGGTCAGGCAGTACCGACAGTGTCATGGGAATTGGGTAGCACTGTAGCGAATGCCGGCGACAGCGTTTCTTTCAAAGGAAAATACTATACGGACAAGGAGCACACTCCGAAGCAGTCGGAAGTTTGGGCGCTTGTTTCTCAGTCGGAGTCAGCGGCAGTGACATTGAAGCTTACTTCGAGTCTCGCCTACACGCAAACAGTGGCAAATGTTGATACTGTACGTGCTTCGCAGGTGATCGCTACGTTCCCTCACGAACAGGCTGTGTTCAACGGCTATGAATTTGAAATCAATGCCAAGTTCCCGACTTCTCAGACATTGAAATCCCTTACGTGGTCAAACATCGGAACATGGGATCAGGCAAAATTCGATCAGTATTTCCCTGACGGTTTTGAAGAGGAATTTACGAACAAGGTTATCGACTATCTGACAAAGGACAGTCTCTACTACAATGACCTCCGTCACGTTTATGTAAATTACGATTTTACGGTTGACCAGATCAACAGCGTGATTGCCAAATATCCGCAGTTGAACACCAACGGCGAATTGAACAAGCTGGCATCGGCCGACGTGGCTGAAAAGAGCGATGTCTGGTATACTAAAATCTACAAGACTGACGGTGCCGGTAATCCTACTACTGAATTCAATGTTGTCGGTAAATATTATGTGACAATTGAGAACGGTGTGACAGTTTATCATGAAATCGGCTTGGCCGATAAGGCACCGGAAGGAGTAACGCTCTACGATGTGTATGAATCTTCACCATGGGTGTTCTGCCGTTATGATGACAACGTCGGTGGTCCTGTGACAGCTGTTCGTTCCAACTATATGCCGTTGTTCAAGGACTTGATTTCATTGATCCCGTTTACGGCATGGATTTACGATTCTGCTGAGAAAGTCTACACTGTCAACTACTCACGTTCTTACACTCTCGGTGTAACCTTCAAGGTGGTTGATACTGTCGGCAATGTGGGCTATACTACAGACAAAATGGAAGTGACACTTAACTAATAATGCTAACTCAAATGAAACTACTAAGAAATATAGGTCTTATTGCAACATTGGTTGTGTTGTTTACATCTTGTTTCGAAAAAGATCCCGAATATGTGGATTTCCCTTCGAAAGATGTTGACTTCATTTATGCTGTTGCAGGCGATGAATACATTCTCGACTATTATGTCGTTTCTGAAATTCAGTTTACCAACACTTCTTCCAAAACCGGTAATGTGACTTGGGATTTTGGTGACGGAACAACTTCTAACGAAGCCAATCCTATTCACAAGTATGCAAAAGCCGGTACTTATCAGGTGAAACTGACCGTTGAAGGTGTTGGCTCATGCACATACCCCATCATGATCTACGATATCGCTCCGGTTCTTTCCGTGAAATCGCAAAGTGCGGATGTCGTGACTATCAATGATGTGACGGTTGATTTCGACATCTTCCTGCCGAACCCTGAAAACTTAAAAGTGAAATACGTATGGACATTCCCGGAAGGAACTACAAACGAAGCCGGTGAGGAAATGACTCAGTTCGTCGGTTATGCCGATGAAAACGGCAATGTGGAATATCCGGGTAAGCTGAAATTCCGCAATATCGGTTCTCAGCGCATCACTCTCCAGACATGGTTTGACACAGATGGTGAAAACCGTCAGTTGGAGGATTCTTACGTAAATGTTCAAGTAGGTGCTCCTTATGAGTGCAAGACTCTTTACTATGCAGCGTTGGACGGCAACATCAAGGCGTTGAAACTCATCGACCCGGCAAAAGTTCCTGCCGGAACAAAGAACCTTCCGTTCGATATGGGTGTCAAGAGCGGTACAATGCCTTTCAATCTGGTATTTGCTTCTATTGCTAATGCTGAAGGCGAGAACGAAGGATGGATTTACATTCTCGATGCCGGCAAGCAGTACACTTACATCAACGATGAAAACGGTGTGAACGGCGATGGTAAGATTAATGTAATGAGCGCTGACGGTAAGTCAACCAACTTGTTCGTAACCAATGTCGGTCAGACAGCCTTCAACGACCCGTTCTTCGGAACTGTCGACGGAAGCAACTTGATTTACACTGACCGTAACACCGGTATCCGCAAGATGGCTTTGTCAACTCGTGGTGCTACTGAAAAGAGCGACTATCTGGTGAAGAATGAGAACCTGGGCTATTACAATAAGGGTCTTGCCTACGGTGCTATCAGTACAACAATTCTCAAGGATTCCAAGGGTACTTACTGGTGGGGCAAGTGCTACAACGGTAACGGTATCTTCCGCTTTAAGGCAACAGACATCTATTCTTCCTACAACGATGCTCCGGGTATTCCTAACGAAATTGTGCTGAATGCCGTCAACTTGAAGGGCTTCACTTTGGATGAATCTCGTAACGCCCTCTATGTATGGCGTACGAAGACTGACGGCGGTTTCTATGAATATCCGCTGCCGGCCGATGGCGTGGCTCTCGCCGGTTCTGCTTTCACCAAGCAAATCAAGATGGATGCCGACCCGATCAACACTACCGATGCCGAAGGCGTTTACGTAACTCAGTTGGTAGTTGACAAGGAGACAGGTTATGTATATTTCGGTTTCAACAAGGATGCTAAGGATTCATCTTCTTATCAGACTGGTTTGAAATACTATGACCCGACTTCCAAGACAGTTGTCAATGTTGAAAACTGTACTGACAAGATTTTGGGTATCACAATTAATGATGCTAAATCTAAACTTTTCTAAACGTGACGCTTAGATAGTAAGATAATTGTTAAAATCAATAGCTGTTTCTTGTTTGTTCATGCAGATGGGGACAGCTATTGTCATTTTTAAAAATCAAATTATGAGAAAAATATTCCAACTTTCTATTATCGCATTGCTGATGTTTTGCTGCTTGCCGCAGGCGGCAGCGCAAAAGCGCGAACACCGTGCGGTGTGGATGTCGGCCTATGTTGCCGACTGGCCTTCGGGCAGCATTACTACATCAAATGCTGAAGCAATGAAGCAGATTTGCCGTAACAATCTCGATTCGTTGCAGCGAAACAACTTCACTACAATCTATTATCATGTTCGTGCCATGTGCGATGCCATGTATGATTCCAAATACGAGCCATGGTCGAGCTATGTTTCGGGAACTCGCGGTGTAGCGCCGGCTTTCGACCCGTTTGCCTTCTTGATGGAAGAGGCTCACAAGCGTGGTCTGGAAGTTTATGCGTGGCTGAACCCTTACCGTTATCAGAACTCCGCCTACTATGAAGGCTGGGGACAGAATGGCGGTGACAAGAACTATGAAAACAGCCATCCGGAATGGCTGCTTAAATGGACAACCTCGGAACGCACATGGACGATCCTCAATCCGGCACTTCCGGAAGTGAAACAGCGCATTGTGGATGTGATTGCCGACATCATGGACAAGTATGATGTGGACGGTATCGTGTTCGACGACTATTTTTATCAGAACGGTCTGCCTGAATCGTATGATGCGGAGGATTATGCCGCCTACAAGGAAGAGGGCGGAACATTGAGCCAGCTTAACTGGCGTCGTGAGCATGTCAACGATATGGTGCGCAAGGTGAACAACTATATCAAGTCGACGAAGCCGTGGGTGCGTTTCGGTATCAGTCCCGCCGGTGTGGCTTGTAGCAACGCTGATGTTGCCGCAAAATACGGAGTCACTCCCTGTCCGGGCAGCGATTGGCAGTACAATGGAATTTGTTCTGACCCGATGGCGTGGATCAGCGAGGGCTCGATTGATTTCATTTCGCCGCAGGTCTACTGGCTTATCGGTAACTCGAATGCCGACTACGGGTTGATTACACCGTGGTGGTACGAAGTGACAGCCAAATACAACCGTCACTGCTATATCAGTCAGGACCTTTCCAACACGGCCAGCAGCAATGCTCTCTATACGGAATTTACCGACCAGATTGACTTGACACGTACTTCCGATACGATGGGTGCTCCGGGTACGGTATATTTCCCTTGGAAGTCATTGAAAAATCGTCGTGGATACGACTTGTCGACTCCCGGCCAGTATAAGATGATGTATATGATGAACTACCTGCGCTATTATGCTTTTCCGTCTCATTCGTTGACTCCGGCTGTCACATGGATGCCGGCTGAATGTCCGGGGGCTGTCAGCAATTTGCAGCGTAACGGCAGAACATTGTCGTGGAACGGACCGGAAAATGTTCGCTATGCCATCTACTTTGTTCCGAAGTCGGTTGATACAAGTACCTTCCGTAAGGAAGCAGAATATCTGCACATCGTATGCTACGACAAAACGTATGAAATTCCGGACGCTGAAGCCGGTTATCCCGGTTTCGGTATCGCCGAGGCTGATTTGGACAACTATAATTATGCCGTGGCTATTCTCGACCGTTATGGTAACGAGTACAGTGCCTTCTTCGTGGGTGAACCGACCGTAACGGCTACGAAACCCGCTCCTACCTTCCCGGTTCAGGGCGAAAAGGCTCCGGGCGTGTTCAATTTCCGTTGGGACGGTTCGTCGTCGGTTTATGAAATCGTCGTTTCCGACGATGCCGAAATGAAAAATGTTTTGGCCCGAAAGGAAGTGGAAGCCAATTTTATCCCGTCGGTTGACGTGTATGCCTTCGAGGCCGACAAGACCTACTATTGGAAGGTGGTTGCCCGTCAGAACAATTCGGAGGATGTGGCTTCTGATGTAAATTCATTCTCGGTAGATGCATTCCGTGTGATTTCACCGGAAAGCGGTGCTACGGGCTGCGACGACAATCTCACGGTAGAATGGACGGCTATGGGCGATGTAACCTACCATGTTCAGGTTTCTTCTCAAATTGACATGTCGGATGTAGTATATGAAACGGATGCTACCGCTTCTTCCATCCAGATCCCTCAATATGTATTGTGTGGCGGTACTACCTACTATTTGCAGGTGTCGGCTGAAGTGGATGGCATTGCTTTCAAAAGTTCCGTTGTCGAGTTTACGGTAAAGGTAATGCCTGCCGCTGCTCCCGAATTTGTCAATCCGGCTACCGACGGTGTAACGCTTTACAGCAACTCGAAGATTCAAGTGAAGCCGCAACCTGGCGTGACTTTGTGTACGGTTTGGATCAGCTCTTCCAGTTCTTTCCCGGCCCGTACGTCATACGCCGGTTCTTTCCCCGATTTCCAGTTTGAGACGGGAGAGCTTTCCGGCTTGAAGGTCGGTTCTTCCTATATGAAAGACGGTACAACCTATTACGTGCGTGCCAATGTTTCCTATATCGGTGATGACGGTAAGACGGCAACATCCTACTGGACCGTTTCTTCGTTTGTCTACAGTGCCGAGGCCGGAGTGACTGACGTGGCTGCCGAATCCATTTATATTCGCGGAGGCGAAGTGCCGACTTTGGTTGCCGGTCAGGCTGGTTTGGAAGTCAGCCTTTATTCCGTGGACGGCAAACTGCTGTTGACAACGACTACAGATGCTGCCGGCGAAGTGCGGTTCTCGGATTTGAGTACAGGTGTCTACCTGGTTTCTGTGCGCCTTTCCGACGGTTCCGTGAAAACATTGAAAATGATCTGTTAAAACTATCCTTCGGGTATATATAATATGTAGCAGGCTGATGAATTTGCAGGCGGCATACCGCTTCGGATTCTTCAGCCTGCACTCTTTTTTCAGTGGAGGAAGGCTTTCAAAGCGGTGAATCTGCCTATAAATTATGCTGTAGGGCAGATAATGATTTTGTGAAATGTATTTTTAATGTTTTAAACAATATTTTTACACGAAAATTTTGTGTGAGAATAAAAACTGCGTAACTTTACGGTGGATATGAAAAATATCCCAAACAAATAATTAACTTAAAACTATTTTGACTATGAAGAAATTTTTACTTTCTGCATCAGTTTTGATGCTCGCTTCTACGGCTTTCGCAGCAACTGATGGCCAGACTTACGAACCTAAGAATGGCTACACTTGCGAAAACCTTTGGGTGTTTGACCGTTTCCACACTCCAGATGAATACGGTGCAAGCAAGATTGCTTCAACCAGTGCTCGTACAGCAACAACTGACGGTAAAATTGTATATGTTGGCTTGTCAGGTGATGTAGCAACAATTGAGAAATACTCGGTTGAAACAGGAGAATACCTTGGTGCTTTGGATTTGAAGTTGAACGGTGAAGCTTATGCCGGAACATTGGCTGCCAACCAGGTAGGTTTCGATGAATACGGAAACTTCTATGTTGCTTCTTATAGCGCAAACAGCGACGGTACCGGTGGCTTGGCTCTTTATACTTGTAACCTTGAAACAGGTGAATTGACTTCAGTCGGTGAATTGTCATTCATGGGTTGCATTGGTCGTGTTGACTACTGCGACGTTGTAGGTGACTTGACAGGTGTTAATGCTGGTGCAACAATCATGGCTGCAACTTCAGCTCAGGATGCTTTGAACGTATTTGCTTGGACTCGTGGTCAAGGTGAAACAGCTTGGGCAGGTGCATGGCCAACAACTCTTCCTTATCAGGCAATGACTCAAACTTATCCTGCTGACCAGACTGGTTTCAGCTACGGTTCTGTTTTGAAACAAGTGAAGGACGGCAGCGCAAATGGTCAAATGTTCATGTTCTACATCGATGGTTTCACTACTCTTCCTGCTACTTACAGCACAGAAGGTGCAATGGTTGAATCATTCGCAGATGTTGCAGTTGAACAAAAGGATCCGGAAACAGGTGATGTAATCGTTCCGGGTGTAGTTTCTCCGGCTTCTGGTACAAACGGTGTTGCTGAAGGTCATGTAGGCGATCAGAACATTTTCGTATTCTCTGAAGGTCAATATGATGCTCCTCACTCTTGTCAGGCAGTTGTTACATTGGTAGACGAATCATTTGCAATGTCTTCAATGGAACAAATGTGGTTGGTTCCTGCCGACGGTCTTGGCCAGACTTCAGATACTGGTGCACGTGTTCACGGTTTGAGCACTATTGCTCTTGATCCGGATGCTAACGGCAAGAACGCTATGCTTTTGGTAACATTCAAGTGCTACAACGGTATGGGTGTTTACCGCATCGCTGAAGAAGGTTACAATCCTAACGCAAGCGTAGCTAACAATGTAGTTGCCAACGCTACTATCCGCGTTAACGGTGACGTTATCGCAGTTAGCGAAGTTGCTGAATCAATCGAAGTTTACAACGTAGCTGGTCAAAAGGTTGCTGAAGTTCACAATGCTTCTGAAGTAGCTGCTCCGGCTAATGGCTTGTACATCGTTAAGGCTGTTGTAAACGGTGCTCCGGTTGTAAAGAAAGTTATTCTTTAATAGTAAGATAATTCTGAAATAAGTAAAGAGGGCGGCCCTTGGGGTCGCTCTCTTTTTTGTTCGTGTCTGCGGTAAGTTGCGCCGGTAGGGGTTGAAATGTGAAATAATGTTGCTGCCGGCGGGGTGGAATGTCAAATGTGTAGAAAATGATGTATCTTTGTACGTGGTTGATTGTGGTTTTGTTCTTTGACTTGTCACAGCCAACTTTGTCAATTAATAACAAGAAACTAGTACTATGCCATTAGATATATCACCTGAAGTACAGCAAGCGAAATTACGGTTCGGCATTGTCGGCAACTCGCCCGCTTTGCTGGCAGCGATAGGGCGTGCCTTGCAAGTTGCGCCTACAGATTTTTCTGTGCTCATCAATGGAGAAAGCGGTGCGGGTAAAGAGTTTTTCCCGAAGGTTATCCATGCTTTCAGTCCGCGCAAGCACAAGAACTATATCGCTGTCAACTGTGGAGCCATTCCGGAAGGAACGATCGATTCCGAACTGTTCGGGCACGAAAAGGGTGCCTATACGGGGGCGGCCGGTGCCCGCAAGGGGTATTTTGAGGAGGCCGACGGCGGTACTATTTTTTTGGATGAAGTGGCCGAACTCCCGTTGACCACTCAGGCCCGTCTGTTGCGTGTGCTGGAAAACGGCGAATTTATCAAGGTGGGTTCTTCGACTGTGCAGAAAACCAACATACGTGTCGTTGCCGCAACCAATGTCAACATGCAGAAAGCGATTGCCGAAGGTCGTTTCCGCGAGGACTTGTACTACCGACTGTCGACGGTGCGCATTGCCGTGCCGCCGTTGCGCGACCGTGGTAACGACATCCTGTTGCTGACGCGTAAGTTCAGCAGCGACTTTGCTGAAAAATACCGAATGCCGTTGGTGGAATTTGAGGACGATGCCAAAAAGGCTATCTTGACATACCGCTGGCCGGGAAATGTGCGTCAGTTGAAGAACGTCATAGAGCAGATTTCTTTGTTTGACGCCGGAAAGAAGGTGACTGCCGCCGACGTGGCAGCATATTTGCCGGATGCCGGAAGCGAATATTCGCCAGCCGTTGCGCCCGGTCCGCAGGTCTATTCCTACGACCAGGAGCGCGAAGGAATTTTCAAGATACTGTTTGAAATGCGGAAGGAAATCAACGAGCTGAAAGAAAAGGTTGCGTCGCTTTCTGCCGCAAAGCCGGCGGAGGCTTTGGCAAATCCTTTGCAGGGGTGGAAGCGTGACGGCGGACAGCAGCCGCTGCTGCCTCGCCATCATGAGGCAAACCCTGCGGAAGCGTTGGTGGAAACATCCGCGAGCGAACCTTCGGCTACCATGACTCTTGAAGATACGGAGCGGGAAACAATACGACGTTCGCTCGAACGTAACGTGGGGAACCGTAAGAAAACGGCCGAGGAACTGCGCATTTCCGAGCGGACACTCTATCGGAAAATTAAGGAATACGGACTTGATAATAAGGATTGACCTTATGTGGAAAAAAATAATCTCAATCGTACTGCTGATGGTGACACTTCAGGCATGTACCATCAGTTATAAATTCAACGGTGCGGCATTGGACTACAATGTCTACAAGACCATCAACATCATGAGTTTCCCGATTCGTGCGGCTATGGTCTATGCTCCTTTGCAGCCGATGTTCGAAAACAAGCTGATGGATTCGTTCACGAAGCAGACTCGTCTGCAACTGACCGACAGTTCGAATGCCGACCTGATTCTGGAAGGCGAAATTACAGGCTACGCCCTTACGCCGCAGGCCGTTACGGAGAATGCGCTGGCATCGAAAACGCGTCTGACTGTTACCGTGCGTGTCAAGTATACCGACAACCGCAATCCGTCGAACAGCATCGACCAGACGTTCTCGGCATTCCGCGACTTCGATTCTACGCTGATGCTGACCGACGTGCAGGAAAGTCTTTGCGATGAGATTTCGGACGAAATTGTGATGCTGATATTCAATGCTACGGCAGGAAACTGGTAAAGGAGGGCTTTACGGATATGGCAGATGTGAAGGAAAAATCGGAACGTGCGCGTGCCTTTGATGCGGCAATGGCGGATGAGAACGCTGAATTTTCGTCGACGATGGCCGACGAACTGCTCGAACGGTATCCCTATTTTTTGCCCGTTGCGGTATTGCAGCTGCAACGCGACACCTCGCTTTCGGCCGAAGAACGCCGGAAACGCATTGCCCGTCTGACGGCTTTCGTGGCCGACCGTACGGACCTGTACGACATGGTGGGTGAGGATGCCGAGAAATTCAAGGATTTCTATCCCCCGGAGGAGAATGTGGGGACCACTACATCCACTCTCGACACGATTGACCGTTTTCTGGATGCTTTCGGCAGCGACGACGAGGCGGAAATCAAGGCGCTCGAACAGCGGATTTTCAACCCCGTTCCCGATTATGCCCAGCTGTTGGCAAAGGAAGAGGAGAGCAGCATGCCTGATACCGACGGCGAAAATCTGAGCGAGAACGAGCAGCGCATCAACCGCTTCATAGCTCTCAGCAAGAAGCAGAGCGGACGTTTCCCCACCGGTGACGAAGAACCGGAGGAGGTACCGGCCGAAGTAATCAGTGCACCTGAACCCGTAGCCGCTTCGGAGCAGGCCGACGATTCGCTTTTGTCGGAAAGTTTGGCAAAAATTTATATCAAGCAGCACCGTTATGAAAAGGCTTTGGAAATAATTCAGTCGTTAAGTTTGAATTTTCCGGAAAAAAGTATTTACTTTGCAGACCAAATACGTTTCCTGAAGAAACTGATAGTCAACGAAAATTATAAACAAAAAAACAATAAATAACAATGTTCACAGGAATAATCATTTTGATATTGATTGCTTCAATCTTGATGATTGGCATCGTATTGATTCAGAAATCAAAAGGCGGCGGCCTTGCTTCCAACTTTGCCAGCTCCAACCAAATCATGGGTGTGCGCAAAACTACCAATTTTGTGGAAAAGGCAACTTGGGCATTGGCCATCATTATTTGCGTGCTGAGCATCTTGTCGTCGTTCTTTGCTCCGACAATGGTGGTAAGCTCTTCTCGTGTGGATGCTACTCCGCAAGAACAGCAGGCTGCTCCGTTCCAGACTCAGGCACCGGCCGCTCAGCAACCGGCAGCACAACAGGCTCCGGCACAACAAGCACCGGCACAGCAGACTCCTGCTCAGGCTCCGGCAGCTCAGAAATAATTTGATTTCTGCTGAAAAAGTATTGCCGCAGGCAAATGGCTCAACAGCCGTTTGCCTGCGGTTTTTTGTATCTGTCGGGTTTTGTGGCATTTATGTGATTTTTGTGGCATTTTGTAATTTTAAAGTCTTTAAACTTTTCAAATTTTCACAAAATGTGTGTCGAATGTTTGCATTTTTCGGTTTTTATTTCTATTTTTGGATTAAATAGGATGCGGTTCGGCATAGCCGTGTGGAAAACGGTGTTTCTGCTTGACTCTGCGCTTACCGTTCGCTATTTAGATACAGCTAAATTCATTATTAACCTATAAAATTTGATGCTTATGAGTAAAATGATTTTTTCTTCATATATCCCGACAAAATTGATTTTTGGAGCAGGGGAGATTGCTAAATTGGCTGAAACTCCGCTCCCCGGTAAGAAAGCACTTGTAGTGATTTCGGCAGGTACGTCGATGCGCAAATACGGCTATCTTGACCGCGTATTGGAAGTGTTGCACAAGAATGAGGTGCAGACCGTTGTCTTCGACAAGATTCTCGCCAACCCGGTGAAAAGTCATGTGATGGAAGGGGCGGCGCTCTGTAAGGAGAAGGGCTGCGACTTCGTTGTCGGACTGGGCGGCGGCAGTACCATTGACTCGGCAAAGTGCATTGCCGTGATGGCTGTCAATGAAGGTGATTTCTGGGACTATGTCAGCGGCGGTACCGGCAAAGGAAAGGCCGTGAAGAAAGCGTTGCCTATCGTGGCCATATCGACAACCGCCGGAACGGGAACGGAAATGGACCCGTGGGCTGTTATCACAAACGAGGATACGAACGAGAAAATCGGTTTCGGCTGTCAGGCTACGTTCCCGACATTGTCGGTAGTCGACCCGGAAATGATGGTTTCCGTTCCGCCTTTGTTCACCGCTTATCAGGGATTTGACGCATTCTTCCATGCTGCCGAGGGATATATCGCTTCCATCGCTTCGCCGATCAGCGACCTGTATGCACTGGAGGCTCTGCGCCTGTTGTATAAATATCTTCCGATAGCCGTGAAAGACGGACGCGACTTGAAGGCTCGTGCCAAAGTGGCCTGGGCATCAACCTTGGCCGGTATGGTGGAAAGCACTTCTTCCTGCACTTCCGAACATTCGATGGAGCATGCCATGAGTGCCTTCTATCCGAAGTTGCCTCACGGAGCAGGTCTGATTGCCATTTCGAAGGCGTACTTTACGGCGTTCAAGAACGACCGCATGAAGCGCTACATGAAGATGTATGAGGTGATGACGGAAAAGAAGAGCGCACGTCCGTCGGACTTTGTGGATGCGTTGGTATATTTGCAGAAGGAATGCGGTGTCGACAATATTAAGTTGAGCGACTACGGCATTACTCCGGAGGATTTCCCGCGCTTTGCTGACAATGCGGTCAACACGATGGGCGGTCTGTTTGTCCTGGACCCGCGTCAATTGACAAACAAGGAAGTTATAAAGATCTATGCCGAATCGTATAAATAGATAACGCATGCCGCCGAAAGAGCGGCTGCCGATCCTGAAAGGGGCTTTTGCCGGAGCATGCTGACGGCAGAAGCCCTTTTTGTTGCAGACGCCGAATGACCATTAGACTTTAGACGGATTTGGGTTAAAAAATCAAACAGAGGCAGGTGTCTGTTTTTTCGGACCAAAAGTTTTTTCTAATTTTGCAATAAATTGAAATGAATTGACCATGCGCATAGATATCATAACAGTGCTTCCCGAAATGTTTGAGTCGCCGCTCAACTGCTCGATTCTCAAACGTGCCCAAAACAAGGGGCTTGCCGAAATTGTGGTGCATAATCTTCGCGACTATACCCTCGACAAGCACCGTAAGGTGGACGACTATCCGTTTGGGGGAGAAGCCGGTATGGTGATGATGATTGAGCCGATTGACCGCTGCATCAGCCATCTGAAGTCGCAGCGCGACTACGACGACGTCATTTTTATGACTCCCGACGGCGAGCAGCTCACCCAGCGTATGGCCAACACCCTGTCGCTTTCGGAAAATCTCATTATCCTTTGCGGGCATTACAAGGGCATTGACTACCGTATCCGTGAACATCTGGTGACAAAGGAAATTACGATTGGCGACTATGTGCTCACAGGAGGCGAATTGCCTGCCATTATCCTGACGGATGCCATCGTACGGCTGATTCCCGGCGCTATCGGCGACGAGCAGTCGGCATTGAGCGACTCTTTTCAGGACGATCTGCTGGCTCCGCCCATCTATACCCGTCCGGCCGACTACAAGGGCTGGAAAGTGCCCGATATCCTGCTGTCGGGGCATGAGGCGAGAATCGACGCATGGAAGCACGAACAGGCTGTGGAGCGCACACGGCGGCTACGGCCCGGGCTGCTTGACGAATAAAATTTGGACTAAAATGGAATAAGCGTATGAAACTGAAAGAAACATTGAAAAAAATGAACAAAATCAACCTGTATATAATTGTATTCGTTGGTTTTGCCGTTTATTTGCTGTTTTTCCATGACTACAACTACATGATGGTGCTGAAATATGACCGCGAAATCCGTGACCTGAAAGCGGAAATCAAGCAGTCGGAAGATTCGTTTCTGATAATCCGCCAGCGTGTGGAGTCGCTGAACACCGACCCCGAAGCGTTGGAGAAGATTGTCCGTGAGGAGTACCACATGAAGCGTCCGCATGAGGATGTGTATATTGTCAAGGAAAGATAGTTCACATAATTAACGATATGTTATGAACGATAGAATTTTGAATCTTCTTCTGGCACTCGCCTTGTTGTTGATGTTCGTGACGGCCTTCCTGCCGTTGCTGCGTATCAATGAATCATATTTTTCGTATATCTATACTTTCGGCGCATTTCTGGCTGTGGTGGTCCGCATTTTGCAGCGTATGCTCCACCGTAAGGACAAGGGTCTCGGCCTGCGTGTGCGCAGACTGATGAACATTGAGTTCTGGTCGGCGATGTGCTACCTGGTTTCGGCTTATTTCATGATAGCCTATCCTTACCGTTCCGACTGGTTGGGATTTCTGATGGCAGGCGCTGTGCTGCAAATCTACACTTCATTCATGATTCCCTATCAGATGAAGAAGGATCTTGCCGCCGGAAAATCGGAAAACAAGCCGGCGAAAAAGAAGTAAAACCCGTTGACTTGTCGATAAAAAAGCTTAAATAATAAGCTAATATGCAAAACGTAGCGGAAAACGTGAGCAAATTGGTGAGTATTTAGTATTTTTGCCAAATAAATGGAATACAATTTAGCGATTGACCGAGGTAACACATCGGTGAAATTCTCGGTGCTGGAGGGTGGAAAAGTGGTGCTGACCGAGCGTTTTGAACGGTTGACGGCAGAAATTGTGTCGGCCTACAAAAAGCGGTTCGCCATTGGCGGAGTCATTTATTCGTCGGTGGCAGGCGATGACACAAAAGAGATTGCTCTGCTTGAAAGCGCCTTCGACCGGTGTCTGGTGCTGAATTCCAGTCTTCCGATGCCATTGACCATCGACTATGCAACGCCCCGCACGTTGGGCGCCGACAGAATGGCTGTGGCAGTAGGGGCATTGGCCGCCTATCCCGGCAGGGATTTGCTGGTGGTGGATTCCGGTACAGCCATAACGCTGGATTTAGTGACTGCCGACGGTTGTTTCCGCGGCGGAAACATAGCCCCGGGCATTGCAACCCGTTTCGCTTCGTTGTCGGAGCATTGTGCACGGTTGCCATTGCTGGACGCGGAAGGCGATATTCCTTTAGTGGGCTACGACACGGCTACGGCAATCCGTTCCGGCGTGGTGATGGGTGTTGTGGCGCAGGTCCGGCAGATGTATGCCGATCTGAAAGCCGACTATCCGCAATTGCTGGTGGTGCTGACCGGCGGCGATTGCCATATTATAGCAAAGCGGTTGAACCTTGAAGAAATGGAGGTGAACGAAAATTTGGTAACAATTGGATTAAACAGAATATTGGAACATAATGAAAGTATATAGCAAAATTGTCTTGGCGTTGGCCATGATTCTGGTTTCTACGGGTGTCGCTACGGCACAGAAAGAACAGTCGCCTTATTCAAAATTCGGATATGGCAAACTGGGTGACTATGCTACGAGCATGCAGCGCAACATGGGCGGTGTGGGTATCGCCATGCAGGGCGGCCGTCAGATCAACGTGATGAACCCTGCTTCGTATGCGGCTATCGACTCCCTGACCCTGCTTTGGGACATAGGTCTTGACCTTACACGCCTTTGGTCGTCGGAAAACGGCGAAACGGGCAAGTCGTTCGGCGGCGGCCTTGACAACCTTACGCTCCAGTTCCCTATCGGCAAGATTATGGGCGGTAGCATTGGTTTGGTTCCGTATTCTTCCGTAGGCTACTCGTTCGGCGGTTCCGTTGAGGATTCGGAAGGTAATGTGAACAGCACTTCAAGCTTCCTGGGAGCAGGCGGTATCAACGAAATGTATGTCGGTTTGAGTGTCCGTCCATTCAAAGGCTTTTCGGTAGGTGCTAACGTTTCCTATCAGTTCGGAAATGTGACCAACAGTTCTTACCTGACGAGTTCGGATGCCACGACAAGTGCGCTTTACGAGCAGGTGATGGAAGTGCGCGACTGGAACGTGCTTATCGGTGCGCAATATACGATGGAGTTCCGCCAGCTGCATAAAGTGACGCTCGGTGCCACTTATTCTCCCAAAAAGGATTTCCACGGACATACCTGGGGTACTTATTACGACATTAATGCCGATACGAAACCCGACACAATCGGTTATTCAAGTCTCAAGGGCGGCTACAGCAAGCCTAATTCCTACGGCGTAGGTCTTGCCTATACCTATAACGACCGTTTTACGGTGATGGGCGACTTCACTTGGCAGGAATGGTCAAAAGCCAAATTTGAAGGCGTAAGGGCTGATGACGGTTCCTATGTGTTTGAGCCAACTCAATTCGACGACCGCTGGAAAGTGGCTGTCGGCATGCAGTATACGCCGAACGTGCGCGGAAACTATTTCCAACGTATTTCTTACCGCCTCGGTGGAAACTATACAAACGACTATATCATGGTACGCTCGAACCATGTGCGTGAATACGGACTGGCCTGTGGTTTCGGATTCCCGACTTTGGGAACGAAAACCGTCATAAACCTCGGTTTCGAATACAAGCACAGAACGACGACTCCGACAGCTCTCATCACGGAAAACTATTTCAATATCACGTTGGGTGTGAATTTCAACGAGTTTGCGTTCTGGCAGAACAAGATTCGATAGTCAATATGGGCTGACGGATGAGAAAGGCCGGAAACATACTATTGCTGCTATTATTGCTGACGCTGGTACTGCCGGCGTGCAATAAGGATGCGAAAACCGCTGTCGCAACGGGTGTCGATGCCAAGGTTACGCCGACGATGATGACCCGCGACGTGAAGACGCTGATCAGCGACTCCGGCATGACACGCTATCGCATCACTTCCAAACTGTGGCTCGTCTACGACGAGGTGAAGAACCCGTACTGGAAGTTTCCTTACGAGCTGTATATTGAAAAATTCGACACTCTTTTCAATGTGGAGGCCTATATACGTGCCGATTCTGCCACCTACTTTAAGGACAAACAGCTGTGGCGGCTGGACGGCAGCGTGGAAATCCGCAACGTAAAAAAGGAACTGTTCCTGACGGAGCAGATTTTTTGGTCGCAGCGCGACCACAAGGTCTATTCCGATTCGTTTATCCACATCGAGAAGGACGACCGTATCATTGAAGGGTACGGCTTCGAGTCGAATGAACGGATGACTATTTATCAAATCAACAAGCCTTCGGGCATATTCCCTGTCGAAGAGGAAAGGGCAGGGGCCGCTTCTGCGCAATAAACAGGCGGTGTAGCCAATAAATTTGTACTATGGACTTTAATTCTGCTTTGATAGTAACCATTGTTTCAATGGTGTTTTCTGCATTCTTTTCGGGAATGGAGATTGCCTTTATCACTTCCAATCGTGTGCGTGTGGGTTTGGACGTGCAGAAGAAAGGACTGACAAGTTCGCTTATCAATATCTTCTATACCCATCAGGACATGTTCATTTCCACGATGCTGGTAGGCAACAATATCATGCTTGTCGTCTATGGTATGGGCATGGCTGTACTCCTGCAGCCTCTGTTGGAAATGATTTCCGACAACAGTGCTTTTGTGCTGACAATGCAGACGCTCATTTCCACCTGCATTATTCTGGTGACCGGCGAATTTTTTCCGAAAACCGTGTTCCGTATCAATCCCAACGGAACCATGCGCTACTTCGCTTTGCCGGTGTTCTTGATTTACCTGTTGCTCTATCCTATTTCGTTGCTGTCCTCCGCCATCTCCAAACTGATTATCCGCATGATGGGCGGAAGTGTCGATTCGTCGCGGCCCGGATTGCTGACCGTGGGCGAACTGGACGACTATATCCAGCAGACCATCGACGACAAGAAGCATGAGGAGGAGCCGGCGGAAATCAACCATGAAGTGAAAATATTCCGCAATGCCCTTGACTTTTCCACCACCTACCTGCGCGACTGCATGACGCCGCGAAATGAAATCGTGGGCGTTGACATTGACCGTACCGATTCGGTTCGTCTCCGCCGTCGGTTTACAGCGACAGGATTTTCCAAAATCATCGTCTATCGCGGCGACATCGACAATGTGCTGGGATATATCCATGTGAATGAAATGTTCGACCGTGAAGCCGACTGGAAAACGCGTATCAAGCCGGTGGAATATGCTCCGGAATCCATGCTTGCCAGCAACATGATGCGCAAGATGCTTGCCGAGAAGAAGAGCATAGCCATTATCGTCGACGAGTTTGGCGGTACGGGCGGATTGGTCACTCTCGAGGACCTTGTGGAAGAAATTCTGGGCGATTTCGAGGACGAGCATGACCGTCGCACCATTGTGTCGGAGAAAATCGACGACAATACCTTTGAATTTTCCGGAAGAATTGAAGTGGAGACCATGAACGAACTCTACAACCTTGATTTGCCGGAAAACGACGAATATCAGACATTGGCGGGCTATCTGCTGTATAATCTTGAGAAACTTCCCCAGCAGGGCGAATCCTTTGAACTCGACGGCTATCGCTTCACTATCTTGAAACAGAGCGCCACGAAAATAGAGCTGGTGCGTGTGGAGCGCCTCGGAAAGAACGACGAAGAGAATAGTATACGGCATGGCGCGTAAAGACTCGTATGGCATTTATCCGGGCAACACAACCGGGCATATTTCCCTGTTGAAATATTCCAAAAGTTCCTGTGGCGTAGATTTTCTGCTGAACACTGCCGACAGTTCCGAAAAAAGAGGGTGGTTTGACCTCTGCAAGCAATATAAAACAGATTTTTTCGAATTCTATTTTTTCCGTCAGGCAGAAGGATACATGCTGTTGGGCGGTAAGAGAATCGAGCTGCATCCCAATATGGTGCTTGTCATTTCTCCTTTCCAGTTACAGGAATGGCATGTGGATTTGGACAGGCTGGATTACACCTTCCTTGTTTTTCAGGAAGAGTTTATCAATAATTTCTTGTCGGACAAATATTTCATGTACAGACTGCTGTATTGTTATCAGCATGATTATCCAACCTGCTTTAACATGGATAGGGAAGATTTGTCGCACTATCTTTCCCTGTTGCAGCAGATGAAAAAGGAATTGCGCGAGCCAATAGCCGACAGCTATCACATGATTGTGGCCTATCTGTATCAGTTCCTGTTGGCGCTGAACCGATTTTATGCCCGGCGTTTTAACCTGCCGTTTACTCCGCCTCTCAATAACTATGCCTATCAGTATAAGGAACTCCTCGAAAAGCATATTGCCGAGAAAACGCATGTGGCTGATTATGCGGAGCTGATGAATATCAGCCGAGTGTCGCTCAATAAGGCTGTCATGCGGGAGTTCGGTCTGTCGGCCGTGCATTTGCTGAAGCAACGCCTGCTGCAGGAGGTAAAGAATGATCTGCTGTTTTCCGGTCTGTCGGTAAAGGAGATTGCCTACCGGCTGCATTTCTCCGAGCCCAATCACCTGATGCGTTTTTTCAAGCAGATGACGGGACAGACAATCAGCGAGTTTGTCAGGTCAATCAAATAGGACTATTTTTGCAGCCTTATTTTTTCATGATAGAAATAGTTGACAATGACGGGCTTCCCCTGTGGAGAGCGCCCATAAGGCAAGTCGTTGATTCTGTAAGGATAGCCTTTTTCGTGGGTAAACGCGGAGATTTCCTGCTCCAGTGATTTCCAGTAATCCATCCGTTTCTTGTTGTAGATTTCATCATACAGAGGGGCAAGTTCCGGATGCTTCTCGCGTATGTAGTTCATGATGTCGCCCTTAAACTGACCGCGAAGGTTCAGATTTTCCAGCCATATCAAATCGGCAAAGTCTTTTACCCGATTAATAATCGCTTTTACATCTGTAATGCCGGGGAAAATGGGCGAGATAAAACAAACGGTGCGTATGCCGGCATCGTAGACTTGCTTCATGGCGTCGAGCCTGCGTTCAATGCTTACGGCATGGTCCATGTCGCGCCTGAACTGCTCGTCGAGCGTGTTGACCGACCATGAAACCGTCACCTTCGGGAAACTTTTCAGCAAATCAAGGTCACGCAGCACCAAGTTCGACTTTGTGCAAATCATGATTTCAGCGGTCGTTCCTTTCAGTTCTTCCAATAGCTTGCGTGTGCGGCGGAATTCTTCCTCATACGGATTGTATCCGTCGGTTACCGAACCGATAACAATTCGTTGACCGTCGAACTTGTGCGGATTGGCTATGGGTTTCCAGTGTTTCACGTCGAGAAACGTACCCCAGGGTTCGGCATGCCCGGTAAATCGTTTCATGAATGAAGCGTAGCAGTATCTGCACGCATGCGGACAGCCCACGTAGGGATTCACCGAATAGCCGCCTACCGGTAATGATGATTTCGTCATTACGCTTTGCACGTCAATATCTTTGATTATTTCCTGTTCCATATCTTATCTGTAAATTGTTTTGGTAATTCCTGTATCATCTGTTCTTCTCCCATAATAGGCAGCAGATCTTCTTTCATAAAAACCGGTATGTGATTCTTTTTTGCCTGTTCCACGATGTGGAGCACCCATTCGGGTTTCGCATCCACTTTCCCTTTTCTTTTGCCTGTTTCCGTCCCTACGACAATCCATTCGAATCCCTCTAGGTCTATTTCTCCAATATCTTCAAAGAGAGGTTCAAAGGTGGCATGATAATGTCGGGCACGAATGTGTTTTTTCAAATCGCTTAACCGCTTCTTTTCAGATGCCCGAGTCACCGTAACTCCCATCCATGCGTTTTCGTCGTCTGTCTGGAAGTCGATTCGTTCGGGGCGTTTCGTCAGAAAAATGTACGAATGTTGAGGATTTACCGTCATGCGGTTGAATATTTCATTTGTCCAGTCAGTTTGCCAACCCGAGAAGTCGCTCATTCCGGTGAGTAGCCAGACATGCGGTTTGGGGCTGTCCATAAGGTGCAATTTCCGGCTAAAATATTCAGGAACGTCAAAGTTTTCGGTCATGTGAAACCGTTTGCAATTATTTCTTGCATAGCAGTAGCTGCATCCGATTGTGCAACCTATCACAAGGTTCATGTTTTTAATAAGGGATTTGATGCATACAGTCATTGCCTTTTTGTTTTTTACAAATATCAGAAAGATTCAAAATACAACAGATACCAATAAGTCTTTCTATAATACCAATTTGATAATTTGATAAAATACAGTTGGTTCGTCGTATATTTGGAAACAGGGAAATTAGCCGGTCAATTGTTTTGCATAGGGGGAATAAAAATGGGCTGACCTCGCGAATGAAGTCAGCCCATGTTATAGGGGTGTTGAATTTTTATCGGATAATCAGTTTGGCTGTCCGGACATCGCCTTCAGTGTTTACTTTTACGACATAGATGCCGGCGGAAAGCGTTTCGGTGGCGATAGCTTCAACGGCCTGCTGGCTGCTGACGAGCGCACCGTTCAAGTTGTAGACTTCCACATCGGCAGTCGTGCCAAGCTGTACCGGCACACCGGCAGCTACCGGGTTCGGATACAGTTTTACGGTCTTGCCGCTTTCTACACTTTCCACCCCGCTCGGGTCGGTATAAACGGCGGCATACGTCGGCACTTGAATTTCGTAGGAAGTGCCTTTCGTTGAAGTGCCGAGGTCGAAGCGCAGTGTGGTGATGGTGATAGGATAGATGGTAACGTCATCGATGTCCCAAATGTCTTTGAGTGAAAGATTGAATGTTGACACTTGGTTGGCAGGAAGAGCCGTTTCCGTGAAAGCCCATGCGGAAGCCAGTTCTCCATGTGCGTTCATGGCCGTTACGCTCACCTTCTTCACCGGAGCTTCGCCCGGATTCACGCTGATACGAAGGCCTTCCGGCAAACTCCACACGTCGACACGGCGGTCGATGGAAATGTAGGCACCGCGCGAAGAGCCGTTGCCCACGTAGTTCAGTTTGAAGCCGTCGCCAAGTTGCGAAACGGTCAAGTCCGTACCGCCCACCTGACGGGTTTCCCAGTCTTCGGCCGTTCCGAATTCACGGTATATCGGCATAACATCACCATCAGGATTTTCGACCGTCACTTCCAGTGAGTAGGTCTTGTTGTCGACTTCTCCGGAAACGGTTGTCGTACCGTTTTCCACGCCTTTGATATAGCCTTGGCTGTCAACGGTGGCGATGGCGTCGTCGTTCGTGGTCCATGTGAAGGCCCGGTTGTCGAGCGGCATGCTTCCAGCCAGATTCGTAGAAATGGCTTCTACTGTGTAGCCTTTGCGATTGCTTATAAGCACTTTCGGAAGTCGGAATGAAATTTCGCCCGGCTTGATGGCTACCGGAACGGATTTCTTGACTCCGTTGTAGTTGGCTGTCAGTACGAAGTTGCCTTCAGCCGCAGTGATATACAGGCTCTTGCCGTCGTTTGTCACTTCTCCGTAAGCAGCGTTGTCGCCTTCAAGAGAAAGGGTTACGCCTTCCACTTTGGTGTCCACGAGGATTTCATCGCTGTTGAAGCCGTAGAATTCCGGTGTGTAGATACCGTATTGCGGTAGGTTGACAGTGCGCTGGCTGTCGGCATCTTTAAATTCAATAGCGGCAATTTCGTTGTTCGTTTCGTCGCCGGTTGCTACCAGGAACAGGCCATTGGTCACTGAACGCGGGTTACCGTCGCTCGGGTTGTTGATAATGCCCAGTTTCGGACCGCAGTACATGGTCGACGAACCTCCGCCGTCGAAGTTCAGAGCATCGGAGCAGCCTACGTTCTTCATGATGTCGGCCAATTCTTTGGATACACATCCGTCAGAAATTGCCGAACGGCCATCTACAACCAGCATGACAAGTTCGTTCTTGTCGTTGTAGCCTACGGCAGTACGTGGGTTGTTGGCAACGAGGTGGTCGATAGCGCCTTCTGTGTCGAGAACAACGCCGTCTTTAAGGATTACCGGTTGTCCGCCTGCCATTTGAGTGATGTCCATTACGTCGACACCGTCATAGCTTGCCCACGCTTTTATTTCGATTTCCGTACCTTCGGTCAGTCCGTTCAGCAGTGTTGCCGCTGTTCCGTGGCCGGAGAGCACATAGCCGTTTGCCGGAATAGTCATTTTGCCTTCATTGGAAACCGGCGCACCGACTACTTTCATTTTTGTCGTTCTGCCGAGGATTCCCATTTTTCCGTCTACCGGTTCTAAAAGCACTTCAGTACCGTAAGGGTTTGTACCTGTGTCGCTGCCGTTTTGCGGAGAATAGAGGATAAGGTTGTTTTCACCGCGTTCAACGTTGATACCGTTAATGGTAGTGGCTGTGCCGTTGATGGTAGCTGTAGCCGAGATGGCTGCACTTGCGCCGATAACGGGTTTGCGTTCGGTTCCGAAACCGAATGATGCCCAACCGGCACTCATCGGAGAGCGGTAGACGTCGCCGTCAACTACTGCATAGCCGATAGGGGCGGAGTTGCCGAAAAAGTCAGCGTTGACACCGGCGAAGTAGGTTTCACCGGAAGCGTTGGTAGCGGCCTGTGCCATCGTCGGGACAGTGGCGCAGCTGGCGTATGTGTTGTTGGCCTTTACGGTGCGCACGTCCACTTTCGAATCGTTCAGGTCGGTCGTCGTGTAGAACACCTGGAGCTTCTTCGCTCCGTTCAGTTTCAACTGTGTGGCCGTTGTTCCCGGGCCTATCTTCACATGTTGCAGCGTATCGACCGTGTACTCTGTGTCGCGGATTTGCCATGTGGTGGCAAAACTGCTGAAAGTCAGAGCTGTCGATAAAAGAAATAAAGGTGTAATAATGTTTCTCATATCACAACTGATTTGAAAGTTTGTATGGGTTATGTTAAAGTTTATAGAGCGAAGGTAAGCAGAATAATTCATATGGCGGCGGGCCGTTGGAGAATAACGGCAGGTGTTTGCATAGTTTAACTATTAAATACAAAGATTCAATAATATTCCTTTCTTGGTTTGATTTATATCGCTAATTTTGAGGAAGATTATTTTTACAACCTAATACATTTTGTCTATGAAAAAACCATTACTTTTAATCGCTACCATGATGCTGTCAGTGTCAATGAGCCATGCTTTGACGACTACGGTTATCGATGGAAACACTTACTCGGTTGATACGCTTCAACACTCAAAAGTAGGACCGGAGAGTTATTATACGGCTATCAAGTTTACCGGACCTTCGCTTACTTTCCGCACTTTCTATCTGGAAGTTGCGACAGCCCAGCAAAACCTTGAATTCCGTACGGAACTGGGACGTGACTCCGTTATCGGTACAGAGGATATTTCCGCTCATGCACTCCGTAAGACAACGGATTCGGAAATCTATTATGCCGCAGTGAACGGCGACTTTTTTGAAACTCAAGTGGATGTCGGTGCGCCGGTGAACGGTTCCGTGCAGAATGGAATGGTGGGAACTGTTGCCGTGGGTGGTCCGCATTTTGTTTTCGAAGGTGCCACTACTCCTTGGACTTCCAATATTACCGCTTCCTATACTTATAGCGTGAATGGTGCAGCTCCGGTTGCGCTTACCCGTGTCAACGAACGTTTGGGCGACAATGAGTTGATTGTGTTCAACAGTCTGAACGGTAAGTTTACGCATACTCCTGCCGGTACGACAGAAGTGGCATTGGAACTGCTTCCGGGTGAGACCTGGAAGGTGAATGCACCGATCAAGGCAAAGGTAACGGGTGCTGTATCGACTACCGGTAACCGCGCCATTGCCGAGGGACAGGCTGTGCTGAGTGCATCGGGTTCCCGTGCGGCTGAGCTGACAGCCTTGAAGGAAGGCGACGAAATAGAATTGGTATTTACGCAGACTTTGGACCAATACGGAGGCATTGCTCCCAATATTACTCAAATGGTAGGCGGTAACACCATCTTCCTGATGAACGGAGAAACAGTTCCGCAAGGCGACTATTCCCGTCACCCGCGCACAATGTTGGGCTATAACAGCGACAAGTCGAAAATGATTTTTGCCGTTGTCGACGGCCGTTCGGCCATTTCTTCCGGCGCAACTTATGTGGAACTTGCCGACATGATGAAGTGGGTTGGCGGTACATGGGGTATCAATATTGACGGTGGAGGTTCTTCTTCACTCTTCCTGCAACCGCTGGGCACAATGAATGTTCCGAGCGACGGTAAGGAACGCTCTGTTGGTAATGGCGTTTATTGTGTATTGAAAGCTCCGCAAGACAAAGAAATTACAGAAATCCGTTTCGTGGACTGGGCGATGAACTTCCCGAAATACGGTATCTATACACCGAAATTCTACGGCTATAACCAATATGGCATGCTGGTTGATACGGATGTGCAGGGTGTTACCTTGTCATGCGACCCGAAAATCGGTGAAATTATCAACGACGGAGCTACTTTCTATGGAACAGGCGACGGCATCGGTGCTTTGAAGGCTGAATACAACGGTTTGACAGCCGATATTCCTGTAACGGTGGCAGCCAGCGACAACGTGAAACTCCGTCTGTCGAATGTCGTACTCGACAACAAGCGTGAATATACGGTAGAAGTGAATGCACTTGTGAACGAATCGGAAATGCCGATGAATCCGTCTGCTTTGGCATGGAGCTCAGACAACGAAGCTGTGGCAACTGTTGAAGCCGGAACAGGTTTGTTGAAAGGTGTTAGCAACGGTACTGCTGTTGTAACCGGTAAGGTCGGTGATTTCGTTGGCAATCTCAACGTATCAGTTGAAATTCCGGAAGGTGATGTAATGCCGGTTTATCGTGAATTCGGA
>ULSJ01047673.1_pt1 | contig 36502 bp, 37 predicted proteins | sample 1956291 | NCBI WGS metagenome assembly ULSJ01 (sample SAMEA4835705, study PRJEB28245) | human gut metagenome | biome: gut microbiome; material: fecal sample | place: Denmark | collected 2008 | reverse complement strand
GTGAAAAGGGTAGAAATCCCCAAGGATAGTGGCAAGATGCGCCTTTTAGGAATCCCCACCGTGGCAGACCGTTTGGTGCAACAAGCCATTAACCAAGTTTTGAGTCCTATCTATGAGAAACAATTCTCCAGGAGAAGCTATGGCTTCCGCCCGAGAAGAGGCTGCCATGATGCGATAAGAGAAGTTCAAGAGATAATCAACACAGGTTACACATACGTAGTAGACCTTGACCTCGAGCGCTTCTTTGATGCCGTGAATCATAGCAAACTCATAGAGATTCTCAGCCGTACTATTAAAGATGGCAGAGTTGTCAGCCTAATACACAAATATCTCCGAAGCGGTGTAATGAACAAAGTTTGTTCGAAGCGAGCGAGGAAGGAACTCCCCAAGGAGGTCCATTAAGTCCATTGTTGAGTAATATCATGCTCAATGAGGTGGATAAGGAACTCGAACGCAGAGGACTTCCTTTTGTGCGTTATGCCGATGACTCAATGATATTCTGCAAGTCCAAAAGGGCGGCAAGAAGGGTCAAAGAGTCCATTTATGTAATGAAAGGTAAATGTCGCCTTACAGTACACCCGAAATCCAAAGCAAAGATGAAATCGAGACTTAAAGAGCTGACGAATCGTAGCAATGGATGGGGATACGTTAAGAGGAAGCAGGAACTGAAAGAGTACATACGTGGATGGATTGGGTACTATCATCTTGCCGATATGAAACGTTTTCTTCTTGATACAGATAAGTGGTTAAGGCGGAGAATACGCATGTGTATATGGAAAGCCTGGAAGAAACCCAAGACCAAGGTGGCAAACCTCATTAAATGTGGTATAGAAAAATTCAAGGCATGGGAATGGGGTAATACTCACAAAGAGTATTGGCGTATCGCTGATAGCCCTATATTGAAAGTGGCGATAAATAACGATAGTTTGTGAAAGGCAGGATATTCCACCTTAATGGGTTCGTATCTCGAATGGTACCCAAAATAGGAACCGCCGTATGCCGAACGGCACGTACGGTGGTGTAAGAGGTCGGTAAACATGAAAATAGGAGATAAACACCTATGATTAATGTTTACCTCCTACTCGATTCTATTTAATGACCAATATCGGAATATCTGAATGGAATACCATTTTTCTGGCTATACTTGGATTGAAAAGACGTGCAAAAATATTACGTTTATAATTAGTTATACACAGCACATCTATTTTTTGCTCTTTTACATACGAATCTAAATTTACCAGCAGATGATCTTCTTGAATCAGGTTATAATCTATATTAAGTTGTGGATATTGCTTTTTAAAGTATTCTCTAATACCTGCCAGTTTAATTTCATTCCACGTTTTACGCTGTTCATTAGAATTTAAATGAATGAATGAAATATCAAACTTATAACTTTGGAAAGTTGTTATCAATGAATCAAAAGCTATCAAATCTCGCTGATCAAAATTGGTAATGAAAGCAACCCTGTGAATCTCTCCAAAATTAACCAGTTTGGCATTCTTAGGAATTGCATAGACAAAAACCGGACTACGGTCTATCACCTCTGCGGTAACGCTTCCAATCAGTTCTAAATCCTTTTCTCCCTGGCCACGTGTTCCCATAATGATGATCAGCGGACGATGTTCTCTGGCATATTGCAGAATCTCCTCTTCAGGAACTCCTTCCCGAAGAAGGCACGTAAATTTTACATCGGGAAGCTTTCCAAACTGGATTTCTTCCTTTAATGTATTCGTAAACTTTGTGAGTTGTTCATGAATATCGTCTAACATGCTTTTAATACCCATATCGTGCTCCATAGGCAATCCATAACCTTCTGTAGCATACTGCAGGCTCGGCATGTAAATGGGGCTAAAATAGACGTGCATAAGAACAATTTCGGCATGTATCTCTGCTGCAAAATTAAAAGCGAATTCACAGGCTTTTTTTGAATAACCAGAAAAATCCACCGGAACCAGTATTTTCTTTTCACGATGTCCGTTTTCTGGGACCTGTTCTTTTACCACATCATCAGACAACCAGGCTGAGCTTTCTATGATCTTCAGTGCGCGTGGAAGGTCACTTTCTTTAATTCGAAGACGTACTCCTGAAGATATAACAGGTTGAATCAGATTTACATTATGTATGTATGCTTCAATTCCCTCATTTTCGAGAACATTTTTCAGTATCTGAGCCTTTGAATAAGTCAGAATAGCCAAAGTTACAAGTTTATCTTCCATAGCACAAGATTTAAAGTGAGACAATAAAACAAAACATTCCAATCAACGATTGGACGATCGCCGATTGGAATGCCTGGACAAATATGTCTTTTTACAATTAAGATTGCTGTTCTTTCAAAATTTCAATCGCCTTATCAAGCACTGTCGTATCGTCCAACATTACCAAGCCACCGTCAGGTCCGGGTTCCAAATGAATTCCGACACTTTTTCCTTCCTTGAAATTCTGACCACCAAAAAAATTACGGACTGTTTCAACACTGATGTTTAATTCATCAGCGATGCGGTGCATGCTTCCGGTGGGTAAAGAATCTTTGATTTTCCGAAGTTCATTAAAGGTTATTGTTCTGTTCATAGTAATCAGCTTTTAATAGGTTTAACAGATTTATTTATTAATCTCGTTTTAAAATTAACGAAAGATTACGAATGGACAAAACAATCCCACAGTTTTTTCTGAAAAAATTATTCTTTATTTATAAGAATAATCCTTTTGCCTGTATCATTCCGGCAATAATGGCATACAGATATGTCAAGAGTAAAGTAATGAATAAAATGCGAATATCACTGATCGTGTAACCACTGGACGTATACTGATCGGAAATATATTGCGGTTGGTCAAAGATTTTTTTTGACAAATATGCATATCCTGCATAGACCACTGCTCCAACCAGACACCCCTCTATCGCTCCAAATAAAATATCACCCGGATAATGAACCCCCAAATAAATCCGAGAATATGAAGGAATCACTGCCCAGATGATCATCATAACGGTAGCCTTCCAATACCTGAACAACAACGATACAAAGACTGCTACACCAAATGTATTGGCCGCATGACTTGAAATAAAGCCGTATAGCCCTCCCCGATAGCCATTTACTGTATGAACCAAATACATGATTTCCGGATCCTGTGTTGGACGGAATCGACAAAAATAGGGCTTGCAAATACTTGATGCTATCTGATCAGCCAAAGTTATTGTCAAGGCAATCATCAGCAGAATAGTAAATGCATGCCCTATCTTGTTGTTCTTAAAGATAATATACAGCAAGACAGCACCGGCAGCAATCCATGTAGAAGTACTGGTTACCACCCACATAAAACCATCCCAGAAAACAGAATGGCTTCCATTCAGTTCCAGAAGCAATGCCTTGTCAACCTCTATAAGTTGCTGTATATCCATCGTTTCAAAATAATTAAATCAATTCAATAGATTTGGTTTTCACCCATCCTTTGTTACCATCTTCCAGACGTACTTCCTTCCATTCCTTCATCGAATTATCTTCGATAAAGACCTTTGTCCCTTCATGGAGAACAAACAGATCTGTTCCACTTTCATTAGGAGTGCTTTTGATTGATACAGTAGGTTCCATGATAATGGCCCCTGTCCGATCTATAAGTTCGCCTTTCTGTCTGGAAGCACAAATATTGGCACAGATACTCAATGCTAAACAGATAACACCTCCGACAAATCCTATTTTTTTCACAAAAATTCGGTTCCCGAAGATATAGAATACTGCTCCTATCAGGAAAAGGATAAACAAAACGATTCCGACACTGGCCCATGCACTCTCACTCATCAGATTCACCAACGCATTTATCCATGTCATAATAAAAATTTCATGGGCCGGCGTAATCTGATCCGTCGTTTTATTTCTCGCCATATCCAGATTAAAGCGTATATCTGCATCACCCGGATTCAGCAGTAAAGCCCGTTCGTAATTAAGCACGGCTTTTGCTATATCCTTATTCTTATAATAGCTGTTTCCTAAATTATAATAAATATCTGCAGACTCTCCTTCTGTAGCCAGAATCTCTTCGTACAACTTAATGGCCTGTTCAAACTGATTTTCCTGATAAGCTTTATCAGCTTCCGCTTTGGTAGCAGCATGAACCATCTGAAAGAAGCCGATCAAGCATACCAATATGATTGATAATTTTTTCATATTTTCCTCTCCTAAATTTAATGTTTAATGCTGTTTTCCATTTTGCTTATTATATCGATAGCCGAAGTATAGACCTTATCCATCGCTTCATTTTCATTACCAGGTGCATAACGGGCAAATTCACACTGATTCAATGCATCAATAAAGTCTTTGATCAACTCATCAGAAACACCATATTTCATCAATTCGGCCTCAATGTTATCTTTTGATAACTGAGATACAGGAATACTCAATTTATCACTGATATATCCACACAAAGCTTTCAAGACTTCATCATAGAACTCATTTTTCTTGTTTTCAGCCAGTAGTTTTCCAGCCAGTTTCATACGTCTGGTAGCTACTTTATTTGCCTTCTTGGTTTTTACCTTGGCTACATTGGCATTCTCAATAGCCTTTTTACGATAAATAACGACAAAGACAACAAACAATAGGAACGGAATAAGATACCATAAACAATAGGCTACCGTACCAAAGAAGAAATCTCCACGCTGACGCAAATTTGTATCCCCCAGTTTTATAAAGCGGATATCCTTTGCCAACATCTTAACACTTTCCTTATTGGTAAAATCGGCTATTACCTGATCGGCATTACCTTCACCCTTCTCTACAGTCAATTGATATTCTTCCGTTTTTAGAGTCTTGTATGAATTGGAATTCAAGTCAAAATAGGTAAAACTTACCGGAGGAATGGTAAAGTTTCCAGCATGGCGAGGAATTGCCAGATACTCGATGGTCTTTGTTCCACTCAACCCCGCTGTGGTCAGTTCAAACTGATTATCCACTTTAGGATCGTATACTTCAAAATCCTGAGGGAACTTAATTTCAGGCGTACTGATCAGCTTCATGTTTCCTGTACCCTTAATAACCAGTTTGATAGTTATTGCATCGTTGGTCTTTACTTTCGTAGCGTTGATACTGGAAGAAATGTTAAATGCACCTACTCCACCTGAAAAGCCAGCCGGTTTCTGCGGAAGCTGTTTTACATTAATGGTCAGTTTTGGTGCAATAATCTTCTTTTTCACCTCTACATAACCACCTCCATTAAAGAACGCATCGAAAGGATCGTCTGAGACTGTCTGCTGGGCAACCACTGCATCAAACGTAATGGCAGGAATCTCCAACTTTCCGGTTTGCTGTGGGAACATGACATACTGTCTCCATACAGTCGTGTTGTAATTACGTCCTTTATAATGTTCCAGTGAAAAAACTTTCTGATTAGGCAAGGATATCTCCTGCGTATAAAAACTTTTCAGCTCAGGCATATCGCCACGTAATTCACGCAGATTTACCAGCGTATAAACCTTGTAAGTCAATAGGATAGCTTCCTGTTCATGTACTGTTGTCTTACTAGCCGTTGCTGTAATAAACAGGTCATTGGCAGTAATTTTTCCACCAGCCGACTGCGCTCTCGAACCAGATGAACTTCCTCCCTGTGTACCTGCTCCATTTCCAGATGACTGATCAGGCGGAAGAACCTTTACACTTATCGCATTCGAAAAGATCTTTTCTCCATCTACTTCAATACTTGCAGCCGGAATATTATACGTACCTTCCTTAGTTGCCATCAGAATGTATGTATAAGTAACTGAACGACTGGAAGAAACCTTACCATTAATGATTTGCGTACTACTCTGTTGTGAGCGGCTAGGTCCCATCAACACATCGAACCCACTGATGGATGGCGCACGAAAGTCCTTTACATCCTGGGTATTGATGGTAAAAGTCAGTCGGAACTGATCTCCCGAAACTACGGTACCAGGAGCGTCAGCTCTGAAGCGAATACCATCAGCGGCAAGCATTTGTCCCCACAGAACTACCATCCATAATAAGAAGACTATTCTTTTCATCATCTATTTTTGTTTATTTAATTAGCTACACTCGTTACCAGTCCTTATCCAGTTTCTTTCCTTGAATCTGAATTTGTTTCTTGACCTTGTCCTGCACATTTTTTTCATCCTGCATGGCTGCATTCAGCAACTGTTCAGCATTCTCTTTTGACATTTCATTCTGATTCTGCTGTTGATTCTGCTGCTGGTCTTTTTTGTTCTGATCCTGCTGGTCTTTATTCTGTTGCTTGTCGTCCTGCTTCTGATCCTGTTTCTGCTCCTGCTGCTTATCCTGGTTCTGATTTTGCTGCTGATCTTTCAGTTGTTTTTGTGCCAAAGCCAGGTTGTAGCGTGTCTCATTATCATGAGGATTATTCCGCAAGGACTGTTTGTAGGCTTCAATACATTCCGGAAGTTTCTTCGATGACTGAAGAATCACTCCCATGTTGTGATACATCTGTGCCAATTTGGACTTGTCTTTCTCCAGTCGGACTGCCGCTTCATACTGTTCCATTGCTTCTTTAGCTTTTTGCTGCATCAGCAAGGCATTTCCAAGATTATACATAGCCGTAGTCGATTTTGGATTTACCTCCAGCGCCTTTCGATAATCGACTTCCGCCTTTACGAAAGAACTGTCTCTATATAACTTGTTACCGCTGCGCAAATAATCGCGGTCAGTTTTCTGTCCGAATGCTACAGCCGAAACAGCCAATAGCATCAGCAGGATAAAATGTCCTTTCTGTAACATACTTATTTCTGTTTAAAGAGGTTCACATTCTTAAATAACGGATTCTTACGATTCAAGATCATCAATTCTGCAGCCAACAGCAACAGTGCCAGCCATGCCAATACCTGAAATTGTTCATCGAATTCCGTATAAACTTGGGTTTCAACATCGGCTTTAGCCAGTTTGTTGATTTCAGCGTTCAGTGCTTTCTCTGCATTGTTTGTATTATCTACACGAACATAAATGCCACCTCCGGCTTTCGCTATTTCCTGACACATCTGTTCGTTCAGACGCGTTACAATAACGTTTCCATCCTTGTCACGCCGGAACTCATTCGAGCCTTGTACCGGAATCGGAGAACCATCAGGAGAACCTATTCCCAACACAAATACACGAATTCCTTTTTTAGCAGCTTCCTGAGCAGCTTCTATTGCGCCTCCTTCATGGTTTTCACCATCAGTGATCAACACGATGGCACGCCCCACTCCATCATTAGGAGTAAAACTCTTCATGGCCAGATTGATAGCACCGCCTATATCAGTTCCTTGCGTCGTAATTAAGGACGGACTGATGCTCTCCAGAAACATCTTGGCTGAAATATAGTCACTGGTGATAGGCAGCTGTGTAAAGGCTTCGCCCGCAAATACAATCATTGCCACCTTATCATTGTTGAATGTCTCAACCAGTCTGGATATCAGCTTCTTCGATTTTTCCAACCGGCTGGGAGTCACATCCTCCGCCAACATGGAGTTGGAAATATCAAGAGCTACAACCGTTTCAATGCCCTGTCGCTTTACTGTTTCCATCTTGGAACCAAACTGCGGACGAGCCATCATAAAAATAATCATCGCCAATGCAGCAAGCATGAGCCAGAACTTTACGTCAGGACGATATTTAGAAACATCCGGCATCAGTTGTTTCAACAACTGAGAATCTCCATATTGTCTCAATTTTTTTCGACGACGATAATTGGAATAAAAATAAAATGCTGCCAGCAACGGCAGAATAATCAATAAGTATAAATATAACGGTTCTCCAAATCGAAACATAGCTTTTTAAAATTAAGGGATTCTTTTCAATACTGTATTCCGTAAAAGGATTTCCAGCAATAAGCACAAGAAAGCAACCAAGGCAAACGGTGCAAACGCTTCCTCACGTTTACTGAACTCTTTCACGTTCAATTTCGTCTTTTCCAATTTATCAATTTCCTTGTAAACTTCCTTCAGTTTCGAATTGCTGGTGGCCCGAAAATAATTACCATTGGTTGTACCTGCAATCTGCGTCATTGTCTGCTCATCCAGTTCTACAGGTATCTGTACATACTGTACACCTGCATAAGTTGGCATGGGATAAGGAGCCGTTGTATTGGAACCTACTCCAATGGTATACACCCTGATACCAAATTTCTTGGCTATCTCGGCCGCTGTAAGCGGAGATATATCTCCACGATTGTTTACACCATCAGTCAACAGGATGATGACTTTTGATTTGGCCTTGCTGTCCTTCAAACGGCTTACGGCATTGGCCAGTCCCATTCCCAGCGCAGTACCATCTTCTATCATTCCCCGCTGTACCATCTCGCAACTCACATTCCTGAAAAGATTCAACAACACTCCATGATCCACTGTCAGCGGACATTGGGTAAATGCTTCTCCTGCAAAAATCGTCAAGCCGATATTATCATTCGGACGGCCATTAATAAACTCAGAAGCTACCTGCTTGGCCGCTTCTATACGATTTGGTTTCAAATCCTCTGCCAACATACTGGTAGAGACATCGACAGCCAACATGATATCAATACCTTCTATTTCCGAATTCTGCCAGTTATCTGTTGTCTGAGGACGTGCCAGAACCAATACAATCATCACAAAAGTAACGATGCGTAACAGAAACGGAGCATGAAGCAAATAAACTTTCCAGCTTTTGGGTGCGTGCATATACATACGCGTTGTGGAAACCTGCATGGCAGGTTCCATCCGTTTCTGACGCAGAATATACCAGATGATGTAAGGCACCAGCAGCAAAAGCAAAAACAGATATTCAATATTTGCAAAAACCATGATTCCTATTATTTAACGTTAAAAGAAGAGATTAATGAGATGCCGGATTACATAATACAATGCGACACATGCACCAACAGCCGTAATAACAATGCTACAGATCAGCATGATACGTCCCTGTTTAGACCGTTTTTCTTCCACTTTGATTTCTGTAGGTTCCTTTTTGGCGTTCGGATCCTCTTCTATTTTAGTCTGATTGATAAAATCTACCGCACTCACCAGATTCATGTCATTCATATTCATCAACGGTGCATATTTAGCGAACTTCACCAGATCAGCAGTTTCAAACAAAAGTTTCAAATCCTTGATAGATTCCTTGTCTTTTTCCCGAAGCAGACATTCAATGATTTCTGAAGAAGTCATTTCCAATGCATTAAATCCAAAACGTTCCCTGATATACGTACGGATTACATCCGTCAGTTCCGTATAATACAATTTTGGATCGGCTTTCTGAGACATCTTGTCAGCCTTGATTGCTTCAATCTTCTGCATGGCAGCCTGATGAGGAGGCAGTTTCGGCTGAATCTTTATAATCTTAATAATGGGCTTGTTGTTACGATAGCGCACTATAAAGAAAACAGATACGGCACCCAATACCAGCATAATGATCAGTGCATACACCAACGAAGCCAGATCCTGCCATGTCAATGACACATCTTCGATATCCTTGGGACCGAAAAACTGATCGGGATGCAATGTATCAACCGGTATTGAATAGACTTTCAAGGCCAGTGCTTTCGAACGATAAGGCTGATTATTCACCAACACTTCGAAAGGAGGCAAATAATACAAAGCCGAATCAAACGAAGTAATTGTATATTCCTGAGAGATCAGCCAACGCTTGTTGTCATTCAGGAGCTGCGTATCCGGTTTGGCAACATCAAGCACCTCTACCCCCGTCACGAGTGTATCGCGCAACCGAGGAAGCTGCAGACGCTGGTTAGCATCCATGCTTACCTGAAGCCGGATCTTGGTCTGTTCTCCAATCAGCAATTGCAAAGAATCAATCGTCGCTTCTACAGAGACCTGTGCTTTCACCCCCGAAGCGACAAACAGGAACAGCAGCATACATCCTGCTGTCCGGATCCACTTTTTACAATAATATATGGTATATTTCATATCACTGTCAGTTTCGTTTAGCAAATAAATTCAACAATGCCTTCACATAATCCTGATCGGTACGTACAGAAACAGCATCCACATTGCTATGAGTAAAAGTTTCATTCAGTTTCTGCTGGCGACTTAACCACCATGCGTGATGTGCGTTTCGTAAAGCTTTCGACGAAGTATCAATCCATTGTTCATGCCCGGTTTCGGCATCACGTACACGCATCAAACCTACATCCGGCAATTCTTCCAGACGCTTGTCGTATACCTGAATTGCTACTACATCGTGTTTTCTGTTTGCTATAGTCAGCGCATTCTGATAATCATGATCATCGATAAAATCGCTCAGCATAAAAGCTGTGCACCGCTTCTTCAAGACATTTGTCAGGTATTCGATGGCACACTGAATATCGGTCCGTGTACTTTCCGGATGAAAATCAATCAATTCACGAATAATATACAGAATGTGTTTACGTCCCTTCTTGGGAGGAATAAATTTTTCGATTCTGTCTGAAAAGAAAATCACTCCAATTTTATCATTGTTCTGAATGGCCGAGAAGGCAATGGTGGCTGCTATTTCTGTCACCATATCTTTCTTCATCTGCTTGATGGTACCAAAATCCAGACTGTTGGAGACATCCACCAGCAGCATAACGGTCAGTTCACGTTCCTCTTCAAATACCTTTACGAATGGCTTGTCAAAGCGAGCCGTCACATTCCAGTCTATATCACGTACATCATCACCGTATTGATACTCACGTACTTCTGAAAAGGCCATACCTCTACCTTTAAAGGCCGAATGATACTGGCCGGCAAAGATATTGCTTGAAAGTCCGCGAGTCTTGATTTCTATTTGACGGACACGTTTTAAGAGTTCACTTGTTTCCATTCTGTTTATTGAATAAATATAGAACCTGTAATAAAATACCTTAAGGCTTGCCCGAAACATTATCAAACAAATACATCAGGCAAGCCGTCTCTTTATACATATAGAGACAATCAGGGCACTTCTATCTTATTCAGGATCTTGCTGACAATCTCGTCAGAATTTACATTGGTAGCTTCGGCCTCATACGTCAAGCCAATACGATGCCGCAATACATCATGAGCTACGGCACGCACATCTTCCGGAATTACATAACCACGACGTTTGATAAACGCATAACTACGGGCAGCCAGAGCCAGATTGATGGAAGCACGTGGAGACCCTCCGAATCCGATCAGTCCCTTCAAGTCTTTCAAGTCATACTGTTCCGGATAACGGGTCGCGAAAACAATGTCAGCGATGTATTGCTCAATCTTTTCGTCCAGATAAACCTGACGCACTACTTTACGGGCTTCCAGAATATCCTCTGATTTCAAAACCGGACGAACTTCTACCTTCTCTCCAGAAATATTCTGACGGATGATCTTCTTTTCTTCTTCCAGTTTCGGATAGTCTATGATAACCTTCAGCATGAAACGGTCTACCTGAGCTTCCGGCAGCGGATAAGTACCTTCCTGTTCAATTGGGTTCTGCGTTGCCATGACAAGGAAAGGCTCCGGCAAGCGGAATGTTTCCTTACTTAAAGTAACCTGACGTTCCTGCATGGCTTCCAGCAATGCACTCTGTACCTTAGCCGGAGCACGGTTAATTTCATCGGCCAGAACAAAATTTGCAAAGATAGGTCCTTTCTTGGCAATAAACTGTTCATCTTTCTGACTATATATCATGGTACCGATTACATCGGCAGGCAACAAGTCGGGAGTAAACTGTATACGGCTATATTTTGCGTCAATCAGCGAGGCCAGGGTCTTGATGGCTAATGTCTTTGCCAATCCCGGAACACCTTCCAGCAAAATGTGTCCGTCAGACAGCAAACTAATCAACAATGATTCTACAAGATGTTTCTGACCAACAATCACCTGATCCATGCCGGTCATCAGATTAGTAACGAATGCACTTTGACGTTCTATGCGTTCGTTCAATTCACGAATGTCAATAGCTTCAGCCATAATTTTTTCTATTTTAATTTTCTGATTTTATATTCTAAAAATCGCTTTTTCGATCATTTTTTCAAAAAAGCACCCAAATTTAAAGTATTCAATTAACAGGAACAACTAATTTTTATTAAAAAATATATGTATCCCATTCCTTTTAAATCTAATTGAACTAAAGAAATCTAAATTTACAGATTTCATTCGTTTTCTGTTTCCCTACTTTTTAGGAGTCAGCTTGGGTATTTGCAAAATTGTTCCTACCGGTACATTATCCGGATTTTTTATTATTTTCCGGTTATGACGGACAATATATGGCCATAATTTTTTATTACCATAATATTTCAATGCCACTTTTACCAGACTCTCACCATTTTTCAACGTATATGTATCCATGGTTCCAGTAATGGTATATTCTACTGTATCAGCCAATGTCTCCCGTTTGGCCGTTTGAGGCTTTTCATTCTTTGTTGACTTTGCTTCAGGTTTATTGGATGAAACGGGAGCAGCATCAACAGCAGGCAAAGTTAAATTCATACGTTTAGGGGATGATACAGAATCTTTTTTCTGTATGACGGTATCTTCTTTTATCGAATCTGACTCTGCAACGACGGCAGCCACCGGCATCTTTCTTCTCTCGGTATGCTCTTCTTCGGGTACTTCGGCATCTGCCTGTTTCTTGGATACAATCTCCTGAAAAAGTGATTCAGGGATATATCGTCTCCCGGAAAGAAGTGCCCAGATAATTCCTCCTCCTATCAATACGCCAACCAGCAAAATAGTGGCCAGCATACACCAGGGAAGCTTGTTCCTTTCTTCTTCCCTCGAAGATTCTTCCGATAAATTGTTCTCACTCAGAGCAATTGTCGGTACTACCTGTTCTTCAGCAGTCGCAGAAGTATTTTCCTCCGGCTGCACAACAGATACATTCACTTCCGACTCTTCCACTTCTTCAGCAACGGTGTGAGGAACATCTTCATGACTTTCCTCAACTGCATCTTCACCTTTTTCCACGGGCTGAGATACAGGAGATTCCTCCATACGGATATCTGCCTCCTGAGAATCCAACGGTTCTTCCTTTTGCTCCGGAATTTCAGTCTCCGTTGTTTCCGACTCCTCTTTTTCTGATGAATGATCCGATACATCCTCATTCATGTCATCAAAATGAGTATTTTCATTCAGGACGACCGTTTCAAAATGAGAAAAAGGTTTATTAATAAGGTCACGCATAGAAGCGTCAGGAGTAAAAGTAACCTTAAACCGGCTCTGTGTCCCTCCCGTGTGTTCTTCTTCCTCATCGGCAGATGTCCGGATTTCTGTTTCGATTCGCTTAAAAGTACCCAATCCCTTTATCTTGACGTACTTGTCCCTTTCAAGCGCACGACGTATCAGTTCAAAAAAAGCTTTGACAAACGCATCGGCGTCTTTGGAGTCCATCTGATGACGCAGGGCAAGTGCCTCAATCAAATTACGCAAGGTGACTTTTTCATTCATCGGAAGAATTATTTATCAAATTATCTTTTAGCGAAGGTCCTGGAACAAATGTCAAGACCAGTTTTGGGGGAACCAGCAAACGTTGTTTTGTCATTGGGTTTACGGTAATGCGTTCCAATCTTTTCTTTACTTCAAAGCGTCCGAAATCATCCAAAGAGATCACATTTCCTTCCTGTAATTCCTGAGTCATGATGTCAACAAGAGATGCCACCAATTGGGTGGCATCTTTATTCGTATACCCAAGACTTCGTGAAAGTTCGCTTACGAACTCTTTACTGTTCATAAATTCAACGCATTACAAGTTTGACACCACTGAAGCATACAGGTCAAAGTCATCCGCATCGTATACGCGTGCCTGATAAAAATGTCCGATTCTCAATGACTTTTCGTCAGCCTTGATCAATACTTCCGGATCTACCTCCGGAGAATCAAATTCGGTACGTCCGATATAATATTCTCCCTCTTTACGGTCAATGATTACGGTAAATACCTTCCCGATCTTGGCATGATTCAGTTCAGCTGAAATCTCCTGCTGAATAGCCATCAGTTCGTCCAGACGCTGTTGCTTCACTTCAAAGGGAATTTCATCCTTATAGCTCTCTGCAGCATACGTTCCCTCTTCTTCAGAATATGCGAAAGCTCCCATCCGGTCAAAACGAACATTCCGGACAAATTCTTTCAGTTCTTCAAAGTCGGCCTCTGTTTCTCCGGGATGTCCAACCATCAAAGTTGTACGCAAGTGAATGCCCGGCACCTCTCTACGAAAATCTTCAATCAACTGATAAGTCTCTGCCTTCGTAACGTGTCTGCGCATTTTCTGCAACATATTGTCACTGATATGCTGCAAGGCAATGTCCATATACCGGCACACGTTCGGATATTCACGCATTACCCTGAACAAATCTTTTGGAAAGTGAGCAGGATAAGCATAATGCAGACGGATCCATTCTACTCCCGGTATGGCAGCCATCTGTTCAATCAGTTCCGGCAGCATCTGTTTTTTATACAGATCGACTCCGTAATAAGTCAGCTCTTGAGCAATAACCTGAAATTCTTTTACTCCCTGCGACACTAACAGACGGACCTCGTCCAGAATTTCTTCCATCGGACGAGAAACATGAGGTCCCGTAATGATAGGAATCGCACAATAAGAACACTTCCGGTCGCAACCTTCCGAGATTTTCAGGTATGCATAATGCTTTGGTGTAGTCAGATGACGTTCCATGGCATGTTCTTGCTGATAAGTCTTACCCAGATCGGCCAACAGCTCATTCCAGTTGAATTTTCCGTAAAACTTATCAACCTGTGGAATTTCTACTTTCAAATCCTGAAGATAGCGTTCAGAAAGACAGCCCATTACATACAATTTCTTAAGCTTTCCTTCTTCCTTTGCCTGGCAGAATTCCAGAATCATGTTGATAGATTCCTCTTTTGCGTCACCGATGAAACCGCATGTATTGATAACAGCTATTTCTCCTTGAGGCTTTTCACTGTCATGAGTAACCTTATACCCATTCGCCTCCAACTGTTTCATCAGTTTTTCCGAATCAACCAGATTTTTCGAGCATCCCAGGGTTACGATATCAATTGTATTTTTTCTCATTTATTTTCTGTTCCAAATAATGAATCAACAAATTCCCGACGACGGAAGATCTGCAAATCTTCCATGCCTTCTCCCAGTCCGATGTACTTCACAGGAATTTTAAACTGGTCTGAAATTCCGATGACTACTCCTCCCTTGGCCGTACCATCCAGTTTGGTAATGGCCATTGCGTTTACTTCTGTAGCCAGGGTAAACTGTTTGGCCTGTTCAAACGCATTCTGTCCGGTAGAGCCATCCAGAACCAGCAAAACCTCATGAGGAGCTTCCGGAATAACCTTCTGCATGACTTTCTTTATTTTTGTCAGCTCATTCATCAGGCCAATCTTATTATGCAAACGGCCGGCCGTATCAATAATCACGACATCTGCATGGTTTGCAACAGCCGAGCTTAACGTATCAAAAGCTACGGAAGCCGGATCGGAGCCCATTTTTTGCTTAATGACAGGTACGCCTACACGGTCTCCCCAAATTACAAGTTGTTCTACTGCAGCGGCACGGAAAGTATCTGCGGCTCCCAGATACACTGATTTTCCAGCTTTCTTAAACTGGTAAGCCAATTTGCCGATGGTGGTGGTCTTTCCTACCCCATTTACTCCTACTACCATAATCACATACGGAACCTTATCGGCGGGAATATTGAAATCGTCGGCATCAACAGAATTATTTTCTGTCAATAAAGCTGCAATTTCTTCACGCAGGATATTGTTCAATTCTTGCGTATTGACATATTTATCTTTTGCAACACGTGTTTCGATACGCTTGATAATCTTCAACGTGGTCTCTACACCTACATCCGACGTAATCAGGACTTCTTCCAGATTGTCCAGTACTTCATCGTCCACTTTCGACTTACCGGCTACGGCGCGTGCTATTTTACCAAAGACACTTTCCTTGGTTTTGGACAATCCCTTATCTAAGGTCTCTTTCTTTTCCTTCGAGAAAAAACTAAAAAATCCCATACGCTTGTGTTTATTATCTAATTATGATACAAAGATAAGTCATATCTTGTATACAGACAAAAAAAAGTTCCTTTCATTCACACATGAAAGGAACTTTTTGTTTCACATATACTTATATCTACAGATTACTTCTTGAAGAATTCCTGTACTTTTTCATTAGGAACCATCTGTTCATCGAAGACGTAAGCACCCGTTTTCGGAGACTTAACCATCTTGATTACCTTTGTATAAGAACGGCCTTCTTTACCTGTCTGAAGGGTTGCGACTGTTTTCTTTGCCATGGTCTAAAATTATTTAATTTCTTTATGTACTGTTACTCTTTTCAAAATAGGATTGTACTTTTTCAGTTCCAATCTTTCAGCGGTATTTTTTCTGTTTTTTGTAGTAATATAACGAGATGTTCCCGGCATACCGCTATCTTTCATTTCTGTGCATTCAAGGATTACCTGTACTCTATTACCTTTAGCTTTCTTAGCCATAGTCTTTCTCTCCTTTTAATTAACCAATAATTTTGATAGTTTTCCAATCACAATAACCTTTGGCAACTGCTTCATTCAGCGCTGCGTCCAGGCCTTTTTTATTAATAACTCGCAAGCCGTTAGCACAGATATTCAGGCTAATCCAGCAATCCTGTTCTACATAGTAGAATTTCTTAGTAAACAAGTTCACATCAAAAGTTCTTTTTGTTCTTCTCTTAGAGTGTGAAACATTGTTGCCAATCATGGCTTTTTTTCCGGTAATTTGACAAATTTTCGACATTTCTATCTAGTTTTTATAGTTTTATTCATGGTTCTCTCAAACGGAGTGCAAAGTAAGCGATTTTATTTTAAATAAACAAGCTTTTCAAAGATTATTTGCACTTTGTTGTTCATTTTCTTCTTTTTGAACCAATTTAAGCAATAACTGGAGTGCTCTTATGGTAGCAGCCTGGATATTCAGGTCTCTTCCATTGTCTTCACTCAATTTGGCAGTCAGAATCTGTTTTCTGTTGCCTGCTGCCACCCAGATCGTACCTACAGGTTTATCCGGTGTACCTCCTCCAGGGCCTGCAATGCCCGAAGTCGCCATGGCATGATCGGTTCCTAACGTATTCATGGCACCTGTTACCATTTCTACAACTGTTTCTTCGCTTACAGCCCCATGAGTCTCCAATGTTTCAGCTTTTACTTGCAGCAAATTTTGCTTAACTTCATTTGCATACGCAACAATGCCGCCTTTATAGAAACGGGAACTACCAGGGATAGCAGTTATAATGGCCGCCACATGTCCTGCAGTACAGCTTTCTGCAGTAGCCAAAGTAAAGCCTTCTCTCCAGAAGATCTCACTTATTTCCTTACTGAGTGTTTTAGTTTCTACTGACATAAGTTTATTAATTAAGTTATTTAATGGTTACCCGTGAATATGCGGGTTTATCTATAGAGCAAAAATCCTTGTCCAAATATTTGAAATAGCCGGTAATGGCAATCATGGCCGCATTGTCGGTCGTGTACCCGAATTTCGGAATATAAATCTTCCAGCCATACTTTTGGGCATGCTCATGAAAAGCATTCCGCAATCCGTTGTTGGCAGAGACCCCTCCCGCAACAGCAACCTCTGTGATACCTGTATCTTTTACTACCTTACGCAGTTTATCCATCAGAATATCCACAATCGTATGTTCCAATGACGCGGCCAGATCCGTTTTATGGTGTTCTATAAAATCGGAATCTTCTTTCACCCAATCGCGCAACGAGTACAAGAACGAAGTTTTAAGGCCGCTGAAACTATAGTCATAACCCGGGATATGCGGTTTACTGAAAGTAAAGGCCTTCGGGTTTCCTTGCCTGGCCAGTTTATCGATAATGGGACCTCCCGGATACCCTAACCCCATGACCTTTGAGCATTTGTCGATGGCCTCGCCTGCCGCATCATCGATAGTCTGTCCCAGTACCTCCATGTCGTTGTATGCATTGACACGGATAATCTGTGAATTACCTCCCGACACCAGCAAGCAAATGAAAGGATAAGCCGGCTGATCATGGTCGTCTTCTGACTCTTTGATAAAATGAGCCAGCACATGTCCTTGCAGATGGTTTACTTCCACCATCGGAATATCCAGTGCCCGTGCAAATCCTTTTGCAAAGGAAACCCCCACCAACAGTGAGCCCATCAGGCCCGGTCCACGGGTAAAAGCGACGGCACTCAGCTGTTCTTTTGTCACTCCGGCTCTCTTCAGAGCTTCGTGTACCACCGGAACGATGTTCTGCTGGTGGGCACGTGAAGCCAATTCCGGCACAACACCTCCGTATGCCTCATGCACTGCCTGGCTTGCAATGACACTCGACAGCAATACACCATTCTTAATCACAGCAGCAGAAGTATCATCGCAAGAAGACTCTATACCTAATATAATTGTGTCCATGATTATATCCATTTTAATAAGTCAATATTTCCAGCCCATGTTCAGTCATCAGGAAAGTATGTTCCCACTGTGCAGACGGCTTTTCATCTTCGGTTACAACAGTCCATCCGTCTTCTTCGTCGATAAAGACTTCCCATGTTCCCATGTTGATCATCGGCTCTATGGTGAATACCATTCCCGGAACCAGCAACATACCCGTACCTTTCCTTCCGAAATGTTCTACATCCGGCTCTTCATGAAATTCCAGTCCGACTCCATGCCCGCACAAATCACGAACGACGGAGAAACCGTTCTTTTTGGCATGTTTTTCGATGGCGTTGCCAATATCTCCAACGAAACCGAAAGGACGGGCAGCCTCCATACCGATCTCAAGACATTCTTTGGCTACACGGACTAATTTTTCCTTTTCGGGCGTGGTCTTACCGATAATGAACATTCGGGAAGCATCCGAATAATAACCATCTAAAATAGTAGAAACATCTACATTGATAATATCGCCTTCTTCAAGGATTTCTTCTTCCGAAGGTATTCCGTGGCAGACTACCTCATTAATGGAAGTACAGACGCTTTTTGGGAAACCTTCGTAATTTAACGGAGCGGGAATAGCTCCGTGACTGACTGTATAATCGTAAACCAGCTTGTCGATTTCGGCAGTACTCATACCCGCATGAATTTCGCGAGCTACCAGATCCAATACTCCCGTATTGATAATACCACTCTTACGGATACCCTCGATCTGTTCAGGAGTTTTAATCAGTTTACGTGATGGAACCAGGTGCCCTTTATTTTGATAATAGAGTACTTTTTTATCCAATTCTGTCAATTCAGCCCCTTTCGGAACTCTCCAGTTTATCTTATTTCTACTCATATAGCCTATCAAATTTTATCTGGCGTACAAAGTTAGTAGAAAAAACAGAAAAACCCGTTACCGAGCAACAAAAAAGTAACATCTTTTGAAAGTATACCTGCCATTTTTAAAATTTGATTGAAAAAGCATTTCTCCATCTTCCCGTTTCATCGCTCAGATAATCTTCGTAACAGTTATCCCAGGAAATTTATGCATCATCAGGAGCAACAACCCCTCTTCATTCATCTTTTTGGCTTTCACCACCATGCTCACCCGATACAGAATACGATTTGAATCTACCGGCATTTCTTTCATTTCGTATGAAACGACAATGTAATTACGGTCATTAAAAAAAGCGGATACTTCCGATATTGTTTCCTGACTTTCGGTATTAAATTCCAGCATCAAATTACGCATACCCAGGCTTTTAAAAAAGTAGCTCAGAAGTTCCAGGCCTACCAACGCCAGTAGAGTAGCAGTTATTCCTACCGCATACATTCCGGCACCAATGGTCAGACCGATTCCACCTGTGGCCCAGATACCCGCCGCCGTAGTCAGTCCTCTTACAATCTGTTTTTGCAGAATAATAGTACCTGCGCCGATAAAGCCTATCCCACTGACTACCTGAGCTGCGATCCGGCTCGGATCCAAACGGACCAAATCCACCTGTAGCACATCCATAAAGCCATATTGCGAAACAATCATCATCAGGCAACTTCCTAGCGCTACCAGAAAATGTGTGCGGTATCCCGCTTCTTTTGCCCGGTATTCCCGCTCCAGACCAATCAGAACTCCCATTAGCCCTGCAACCAGCAAGCGCAAGGCAAAATCTCCATATAATTCCATAATTTCAATACGTTTTAATATGCAAATTCGATTTTTTACTTCCAGTTCATTACTGAACACGTCGAAAAATACGAAAAAAATGAATATTATGTTATCTTTGCATCATGAACTTAATAAAAAATCTATGAAATATAAATTACTCGTTTTAGATCTTGACGGAACATTAACCAATACAAAAAAAGAAATTACACCCAACACGCTTCAAACATTGACAGAAGCCCAGGAACAGGGAATCAAAATCGTCCTGGCCTCCGGCAGGCCGACATACGGTGTCGCACCATTGGCCGAAAAACTGCAATTGGACAAATACGAAGGATATATCCTTTCCTACAATGGAGGAGAAATCATCAATTGGAAAACCAAAGAACTGATGTACAAGAACCTGCTAGATCATGCGGTCCTGCCATATTTATACAGATGCGCACAGCAAAACCATTTTGCCATCCTGTCATACGAGGAAGAATATGTACTCACGGAATACCCGGACGATGAGTATGTAATCAAGGAAGCCAGGCTGAATGGCATGAAAATAAAGAAGGTAGAAAATTTCCTGGCTGCCATCAAGCATCCAATTGCCAAATGTCTGATCGTAGGCGAGCCTAACAGACTGGCCGTCCTTGAGAAGGAAATGCATGAACATCTAAAAGATCAAATGGGCGTATTCCGTTCGGAACCTTATTTCCTGGAGCTGGTACCCAAAGGCATTGACAAAGCCCAGTCATTGGCTGTCCTACTGAAAGAAATCAACATGACCAAGGAAGAGATGATTGCCGTCGGAGACGGTTTTAACGACCTGTCCATGATAAAATTTGCCGGCCTTGGGGTAGCAATGGCAAACGCACAGGATGTTGTAAAAGAAAACGCCGATTACATTACATTGTCAAACGAAGAAGACGGAGTGGCACACGTGGTACACGAATTCATCCTAAAAAAATAGGAATTGCCATTCTACTCCTTCGTACCCTGCAAATACAGAAAACGTGCAAGCCCAGCATAACGAAGCTTGCACGTTTTTTATACCGATCGACATATAATGTATCGACAAAAAAGAAGCAGGCCGGAACCTGCTTCTTTTTATATTCTAAAAATCTGTTTATTTCAAGATACCCAGTTGTTTGAAACACTTGCTCAATTTATCAATGGCAAAATCAACCTGTTCTTTGGTGTGTGTAGCCATCAGGGCAAAGCGAACCAGCGTATCTTGTGGCGCACATGCCGGCGGAATTACCGGATTGATGAATACGCCTTCGTCGAAGGCAAGCTTCGTTACCTCAAAGGTCTTGTCAGTATCACGCACATAAAGTGGAATAATCGGGCTTTCTGTATCACCGATTTCAAAACCAGCTTCACGGAAACATTTCAAGGCGTAATTGGTAATCTTCCACAGATTTTCCTGACGTTCCGGTTCGGTCTTTAAGATATGAAGAGCTTCTATAGCCGCAGCCGTAGCAGCCGGAGTATTACTAGCCTGGAAAATATACGAACGGGCATTGTGACGAAGCCAGTTGATTACATCCTTGTCGGCAGCCACGAAACCACCGATAGATGCCAATGACTTGCTGAATGTACCCATAATCACGTCTATTTCGTCTGTCAAACCGAAATGATCGCATACACCACGTCCGTTCCGGCCAAACACGCCTAACCCGTGTGCCTCGTCTACGTAAATAGTCGCATTGTATTTTTTCTTCAAACGAACGATTTCAGGCAAATTAGCCAGATCGCCTTCCATAGAGAAAACGCTGTCTACAACGATGAGCTTCAAAGCTTCGGGTTCACATTTCTGGAGTTCCTTCTCCAAAGCTTCCATATCATTATGCTTGTACTTCAGCTGAGTAGCAAAAGAAAGACGACGGCCGTCTACGATAGAAGCGTGATCACGGTCATCACATATAATATAATCTCCACGACCTGCCAACTGAGGAATTACTCCTTCATTGACCGTAAAACCGGTTGAAAAGCACAAAGACTCATCTTTTCCTACAAATTCAGCCAGTTCCTTTTCCAATTGGATGTGAATATCAAGTGTTCCGTTCAGCAAACGGGAACCTGCGCAACCAGTACCATATTTACGAGTTGCAGCAATAGCAGCCTCAATAATTCGCTTGTCGTAAGTTAACCCCATATACGAGTTAGACCCGAACATCAGAACCTTCTTTCCGTCCATCATTACTTCTGTGTTCTGAGCACTGTCTATTTCACGAAAATAAGGATACACCCCTCTTTCCATATACATCTGAGGCGTTCTGAATTTACTTAATCTTTCTTGTAATAATCCCATATTCTAATTATTGTAAGCACGCCGGCTTAAATTTATAGTAAATAAATCTTTTTTTAAAGAACGTGCAAAGATAATAATTTCTTGGGACATAGCGTCAATCCCAGCAAAAAAAACAACTTATTTCCCAAATAAGCCTAAAATTCATTCCAACAGACGGAATAAATATTATTTTTGCAAGACATTATGTTAATGTATTACAACATGAACTCTAAACAACACATCGTATTTATCGTAAACCCTATTTCGGGAACTCACAACAAACATGCCATCATTCAGCTTGTCGATGAATTAATCGACAAGGAACGTTATACCTATACTGTTCAAGGAACCGAATACGCAGGACACGCCTCACTCCTGGCGGAAAAGGCAGTCAGCGATAAAACAGATATTGTAGTGGCTATTGGCGGAGACGGCACCATCAATGAAGTAGGACGGTCACTTCTTCATACCGAAACGGCCATGGGCATTATACCCTGCGGCTCCGGAAACGGACTGGCACGCCACCTGCACATTCCGCTAGATCCCCACAAGGCAATCGATATATTAAACAAGGGATTCGTCAAGACCATTGATTACGGGATTATAGACAACCATCCTTTCTTCTGCACCTGCGGAGTGGGGTTCGACGCTTTCGTCAGCCTGAAATTTGCCGATTCCGGCAAACGCGGACTGGCTACCTACCTGGAGAACACATTACGCGAAAGCCTGACATACAAGCCCGAGACGTATATCATAGAAAACTCTTCGGGTACAGTCAGTTACAAAGCATTCCTGATAGCATGCGCCAACGCATCCCAGTACGGAAACAATGCCTACATTGCGCCTCAGGCTTCACTGACAGACGGCATGATGGACATTACAATCCTGGAGCCGTTTACCGTACTGGACGTACCGGCCCTCTCTTTTCAGCTGTTCAACAAAACCATCGACCAGAACAGCCGGATCAAAACCATGAAAGATAAAAGTATCGTCATTCATCGTGCCTCGGAAGGAGTATTTCATTACGACGGCGACCCTGTCATGGGAGGAAAAGACCTGAAAGTAGAAATCATCCACAAAGGGCTGCATGTAATCGCTCCGGAAAACCCGCATACGACAGCCGAACCTTTCAGTATATTGCAACATTTTACAGATTTTGTAGGACAACGACCCATTTCCAGCTTAATTGCGGCCAGACACAAACAATTTTTACAGCTTAACCAGAATATACTTCGCCAACTTTCCAAGAAAAAAGACTAGTCACAGTTTCAGATAGAAGTCTTTCAGCAAAGCCACATACTCCGGACTGTACACATGACGGCTGATCTCTACGACAAGATGTTCCTGAAGCGTAACTGGAACAGCCTTTCTGGTAAAGGACATCAAGACCCGTTTTGCCGGAATATCAGGTTTGGTGTGTACCCAGGTGACACGTTGCAGGAACAGACCTTCATGCAGTGCCACTCCAACAAAAGAAGAATAAGCATCGGCAGGAAGTACGACAGAAAAAGTTCCCGTACCAGACAACAGGAAGGCGACGGCAGCGGCCAGTGCATGAAAATCCAATTCAGCCGTATGGCGGGCCAGCATACGCGACGGATCCGGACATCCAAGTGAACCGACGAAATAAGGAGGGTTTGATACAATGCAATCAAATCTTTCCTTCCAAAACTCCGGAACCGTCCTCACATCCTGCAATGATACCCTGACCCGATCTGCCCAGGGAGAATCTGCCACATTCTGTCCGGCCTGAAGCACCGCCGCAGCCTCTATGTCTATGGCTTCAATGGAAGCCGAAGCGCACCGTTGTGCCAGCATCAGCGCAATCACCCCCGTTCCTGTACCTATATCCAGTATGTTGCATGCCCCGTCCACGGGAGCCCAGGCTCCCAAAAGTACTCCGTCAGTACCTACCTTCATCGCACATTTATCCTGCGTAATCTTAAACTGTTTGAACTGAAAATATGAATTCGCCATGTATGTAATCACTTTTGAGGTTTCAAAAGTAACCAAAAAACAAGAAAACATAGACATTATTTGCTATAATTAATAACTATTTGAAGCCGATGTGCTTTAGAATTAAAAGCGGAATGCTTAACTTTGTAGCCGTTTTGGGAATAAGTTCCCTTTTAACATTTGTAGACGGAAACTGATTATGACTAAGAAAGTAAAAAAAGATAAAATCGTAATGAACACAGAGAACGAAGACATCTCTATGCTGGCAGAAATCGAAACAGTTCCATTGGAGGTATCTCCAGAAGAACTCGAAAACGAATTTCCGGTAATGACACTGCGTAACATGGTCATATTTCCATCAGTAGCCATGCCGGTTACAGTGGGCCGACGCGCCACGCTTAAACTGGTCAACACAGCTTTGAGAGAGAAAACTTCCATTGTCATCTCTACCCAGATTGTCAGCGAAGTTGAAAACCCGGAACTGAAAGATTTGTTCCCTGTAGCAGTAATCGGTAAAGTACTCCGCGTATTCGAAATGCCGGGAGGTGCCACTACTGTCATCCTTCAGGCAAACGGTCCGAAAGTTCATATCGAAGAAATCACCTCTACCCGCCCTTATCTTTCAGGAAAGATTTCTCTGATAGAAGAGGATATGAAAGTAGAAAAGACAGACGAATTCAAGGCTTTGCTGGATACTTGCCGGGAACTCAGCACCAAATACATCGAAATTTCCGACCATCTGAGCCCTGATGCAGCTTTCGCCATCAAAAACCTGGAAAACAATGAGACACTGATCAATTTTATCTGCTCGAATTTCCCTTTCAGCGTAGAAGACAAGATAGATCTGTTGCAAATCAACAATTTAAAAGACAGAATCTACCGTCTGATACAGATACTGAATAAAGAAATCCAGCTGGCAGCCTTAAAGCAAAGCATCCAGATGCGTACGCGGGAAGAACTGGACCGCCAGCAGAAGGAATATTTCCTCCAGCAGCAGATCAAAAACATCCAGGACGAACTGGGAAACAGCCAGGACGACGAAATAGAAGAATTGCGCGCCAAGGGAAAAAGCAAATCCTGGAAAAAGGAAATTGCGGAAAACTTTGAACGGGAAGTCAATAAACTGGAACGTATCAATCCGCAGTCACCCGATTATAACGTACAGCTGATTTATCTGCAGACTCTGTTGTCGCTACCCTGGGAAACCTATTCTACGGATGACATCAATCTGCAGAATGCCGAAAAGGTTCTGAACAAAGACCATTATGGACTGGAAAAAGTAAAAGAACGTATTCTGGAACATTTGGCCGTACTGAAGCTGAAAGGAGATTTGAAATCGCCCATTATCTGTCTTTACGGACCTCCGGGAGTTGGAAAAACCTCATTGGGACGTTCCATCGCCAGTGCCCTGAAGCGGAAATATGTCCGCATGTCACTGGGAGGCGTACACGATGAGGCCGAAATCCGGGGGCATCGGAAAACATATATCGGTGCCATGCCGGGACGTATCATCAAAAGCCTGATCAAAGCCGGAACTTCAAATCCGGTTATCATCCTTGACGAAATCGACAAGCTGGGAAGCGACCAGCGTGGAGATCCCAGCTCAGCTATGCTGGAAGTTCTGGATCCGGAACAAAACAATACCTTCCATGACAACTATATCGACATGGATTATGACCTTTCCAAAGTGATGTTTATCGCTACGGCAAACAATCTGGGAACGATTCCTACCCCCTTGCTGGACCGTATGGAACTGATTGAAGTAAGCGGATACATCACCGAAGAAAAGATAGAGATTGCCAAACGGCACCTGATCCCAAAAGAAATGCAGGCTAACGGTTTGCAGAAAGAGCACGTAAAATTCACTAAGGCTGCCATCGAGTATATCATAGAAAACTATACACGGGAAAGCGGTGTACGCGAGCTGGAAAAGAAAATAGGCAAGGTCATGCGTAAGATTGCTCTCGAAATAGCACGTGACAGCTTTACCGGACAGCACGAACTGAAACCGGCCGACATCAAGGACTACTTGGGCGTTCCCGAGTACTCCCGGGACAAATACCAGGGGAACGAATACGCCGGCGTAGTAACAGGCCTGGCATGGACTGCCGTAGGCGGAGAAATCCTGTTCGTAGAAACCAGCCTGAGCAGAGGAAAAGGCGGGAAACTGACACTGACAGGAAATCTGGGAGATGTCATGAAGGAATCGGCAATGCTGGCACTGGAATACCTGAAGGCACACAGCCATTTACTGAACCTGCCAACCGAAGTGTTCGACAACTGGAACATCCATATCCACGTACCCGAAGGTGCCATACCTAAAGACGGACCTTCGGCCGGTATTACCATGGTTACCTCACTGGCTTCTGCCCTGACGCAACGGAAGGTAAAACCGAACCTGGCCATGACAGGAGAAATCACACTTCGTGGAAAGGTATTGCCGGTAGGTGGAATACGCGAAAAGATTCTGGCAGCAAAACGTGCAGGTATCAAGGAAATTATTCTGTGTGAGGAAAACCGTAAGGATATCGAAGAGATACAACCGATTTACGTACAAGGGCTTACGTTCCATTACGTAAAAGACATCAAGGAAGTGCTGAAACTCTCGCTTACCAATGAAAAGGTAGCCGATGCCATAGATGTCTGCGCGACTGAAGACAAAGAAAAAACAAAAGCATAATTATGAAATTTGAATTACAACATACTGATCCGAAATCGAATGCACGTGCCGGTCTCATAACGACCGACCACGGGCAGATCGAGACTCCGATCTTCATGCCGGTAGGTACCCTGGGAAGTGTCAAGGGAGTGCATCTGCACGAACTGAAAGACGACATCAAGGCTCAGATCATTTTAGGAAATACCTACCATCTTTACCTGCGTCCGGGACTGGATATCATAGAAGGAGCCGGCGGATTGCACAAATTCAACGGCTTCGATCGCCCTATGCTTACCGACAGCGGAGGCTTTCAGGTATTCTCCCTCTCAGGTATCCGTAAACTGAAGGAAGAAGGGGTAGAGTTCCGTTCCCACATCGACGGATCAAAACATCTGTTTACTCCCGAACGGGTAATGGACATCGAACGTACCATCGGAGCAGACATCATGATGGCTTTTGATGAATGTACTCCCGGTACGTCTGATTACGCCTATGCAAAGAAATCGATGGAACTGACACACCGCTGGCTGGACCGGTGCCTGACTCGTTTCAACGAGACAGAGCCCAAATACGGTTATAGCCAGTCACTCTTCCCCATCGTACAAGGATGTGTATATCCAGACCTCCGCAGGCAGTCGGCCGAGTACATTGCTTCAAAAGGTGCAGACGGAAACGCCATCGGCGGACTGGCTGTAGGCGAGCCCACCGAAAAGATGTACGAGATGATTGAAGTGGTCAATGAAATCCTGCCGACAGACAAGCCCCGCTACCTGATGGGAGTAGGTACACCGGTAAATATTCTCGAGGGTATCGAACGGGGAGTCGATATGTTCGACTGCGTCATGCCTACCCGAAACGGACGGAACGGTATGCTTTTCACCAAAGACGGTATCATGAACATGCGCAACAAGAAATGGGAAAACGACTATTCGCCCATTGAAGCCGACGGCGCCTCGTACGTCGATACGATGTACAGCCGGGCATATCTGCGCCATCTGTTTCACGCCCAGGAACTTCTGGCCTTACAGATAGCCTCCATCCATAACCTGGCATTCTACCTCTGGCTGGTAAGGGAAGCACGCCGCCACATCATCGAAGGTGATTTTTCCAGCTGGAAATCCGTTATGGTCAAACGTCTGTCAACGAGATTATAAGCTATATATTCATGAAAAAAAATCCGTTCAAGAACTTGCTGAAACGTCAATGGAAAATCCCCCAATGGATGAAAAGAAAGCCGTTGAAAAGACTTGACCGATACATTATCGTCAAGTTCCTCGGAACTTATTTCTTCGCCATTGCCCTGATCATTTCCATTGCCGTAGTATTCGATGTCAATGAAAATATTGACCGGTTCATCAATAATCGGGCTCCGCTAAAAGCCATCATTTTCGATTATTACCTGAACTTTATCCCCTATTACACGAACCTTTTCAGCCCGCTGTTCGTGTTTATAGCCGTCATTTTCTTTACGTCGAAACTGGCAGAGAATTCCGAAATCATTGCAATGTTCTCTACCGGAATGAGTTTTAAGCGACTGATGTATCCGTACATGATCTCTGCCGGATGCATCGCCCTGGTGACCTACATTCTGAGTACAGAGGTTATTCCGACAGGAAGTGTAACCCGTCTGAAATTTGAAAACGTATACAAAAAGAAAAAATCGGATACATACGCCCGCAATATCCAGCTGGAAGTAGACTCAGGAGTGATCGCCTACATGGAACGTTACGAGAACTATAACAAGACGGGATACCGCTTCTCGCTGGACAAATTCGAAAAGCATCAGCTGGTGTCGCACATGACGGCCCGACGCATCACGTACGATACAACAGCTGTTCATAAATGGATAGTCAGGGACTATATGATTCGGGAAATGCGAGGAATGAAAGAAACAATCACACGCGGAGAACGGCTGGACACCATCATCAAGATGGAACCGCAGGATTTCCTGATCACCCGCGGGCAGCAGGAAACCATGACCAGTCCCGAACTGTATACCTACATTCAGAAACAAAAGCAGCGAGGCTTTGCCAACATCAAGGTATTCGAGGTAGAATACTACCGGCGGATTGCCACATCGTTTGCCGCCTTCATTCTGACCGTAATCGGACTTTCTCTTTCATCCCAGAAGCGAAAGGGAGGAATGGGATTGCACCTGGGTATCGGTATTGCACTGAGCTTCTCTTACATTCTGTTTCAGACCATATCGTCTACTTTTGCCATCAACGGCAACATGCCAGCCAGCATAGCGGTATGGATACCTAACATTCTGTACCTCTTTATCGCCATTTACCTGTATCGCAAGGCACCTAAATAAGACGGGGAAACAACGTATACCTCCTTCCCCAAAAAACGTCCGGACGATCTGATTAAAACACGAGTTCGTTTCAGTCAGATCGTCCGGACGTTTCAGTTATAACGAACAGACGTTTTTACAACAGCAATCGGACACAAAAAAAGTCGCCTCAAACTACTTTCCAGCAGTTCAAAGCAACCTTTGCTTTTTGTTGTATTCAATGTTTCATCTTCATCAGGCAGAAGTCCTTACTTCTCCAACAAAGCTGTCAGTTCATCGGAGGTTACGTTACAAGCAACAACCTTGCCCTTACTATCCAGCAAGTAGTTCTTGAAACCGCCTTTCAAGCCATAACGCTTGAAGATATCCGACTTCTCGCCTTCTGTTTCCCAATGACAGGACTTTTCTGAAAGACCATCCTGACGTACCGAAGCATGAAAAGCTGAACGGTATTCGTCAAAGGAAACAGAAATCATCTTTACGCGGGGGTTATGCTCGGCAACACGGCTCAATGACAGATTTGTCAAACGGGAAGTTGCATCATAACTGGCCCAAAAGCTCAACAGTGTGTAAGTGCCCGCCGGGGCATGCAGGTCGAGCGGCTGCATTTGGTTACAGAGCAATAACTCAGGAGCTTCTTCGCCCACACTGAGTCCCTCTGTGATAGCACTCTCATCATTCCGGAAGGAGAGAGAGATTAAGGAACTGAATACTAATACAACAAAAAACCATTTTACACTTTTAATCATGTAATTTGATTTTAGTTAATACTATCCGGGACTGTCCTTTTACAGTGATTTCCACCCGGAACATTACTTTTATGCTGAAAATCAGCATTACTTGGTAAGAAATCTGCTGCAAAGATAGTGCTTTTTACCGATATATCATCATTCCGAGACTTAAAAATATGTTTTTTAACACAAATGTTATTTGTGAAAACTAAAATAAACATGCTTTTTTAAGCATAAATGCTGTCAAAATAGCTTTAAATTTGTACATTTGCAAATCATCGAAAACCGTGTAAAGGAATGGAGAATAAAAAAGAACTGATTTTAATCCGTATCAGTGGAGTAGATCGGCCAGGACTTACCGCATCCATTACGGAAATCCTGTCACAATACGAAGTAGACATCATGGACATCGGCCAGGCTGATATCCACAGTACGTTATCGCTTGGAATCCTGTTCAAATGCAAGGAAACAGACTCAGGAAATATCATGAAGGACTTGCTTTTCAAGGCTTCCAGCCTGGGAATCAACATCCGTTTCTATCCCATTTCCGATGAAGAATACGAAGAATGGGTCAATATGCAAGGGAAAAACCGATACATTCTGACCCTGCTGGGACGTAAGCTGACTGCCAAACAGATAGCAGGAGCCACACGAATCCTGGCCGAACAACAGTTGAATATCGATGGTATCCGCCGTCTGACAGGACGTATCCCGCTGGATGAAAAGAAAGCCAATGTACGCGCCTGCATTGAATTTTCTGTAAGAGGAACTCCCAAAGACATGGAAGAACTTCAGGCAAATCTGATGCGTCTCAGCTCAAACCTGTCGATGGATTTTTCTTTCCAGCAAGACAACATGTACCGGCGCATGCGGCGACTGATCTGCTTCGATATGGATTCTACACTGATCGAGACAGAAGTTATCGACGAACTGGCCATGCGTGCCGGTGTAGGCGATCAGGTAAAAGCCATTACAGAACGTGCCATGCGGGGAGAAATCGATTTCTGTGAAAGCTTTAAAGAGCGTGTAGCACTTCTGAAAGGACTGGACGAGAGTGTCATGCGCGACATTGCCGAACATCTTCCGATAACAGAAGGTGTAGAGCGGCTGATGTACGTACTGAAACGTTACGGCTACAAGATTGCCATCCTCTCAGGAGGATTTACTTATTTCGGGAATTACCTGAAAGACAAATTCGGCATTGATTACGTATATGCCAACCAGCTGGAGATAAAGGACGGAAAACTTACGGGGCGTTACTTGGGTGACATCGTAGACGGAAAAAGAAAAGCAGAGTTGCTGCAACTGATCGCGCAGGTAGAAAAAGTAGACATCGCACAAACCATTGCCGTAGGTGACGGAGCCAATGACTTGCCCATGCTTTCGGTAGCCGGACTGGGTATCGCCTTTCACGCCAAACCGAAAGTAGTTGCCAATGCCAGACAATCCATTAATACCATTGGTCTGGACGGCGTATTGTATTTCCTTGGTTTCAAGGATTCTTACCTCGACGAACAGGGAAAACTCTAAAAATGAACATAAGGATATTATAAATATATGAATTTCTCAGAACTGAATCTAGAAGAAAGCGTATTGCAGGCATTAGACGCCATGAACTTCAAAGAATGCACGCCGATTCAGGAACATACCATTCCTGTCCTTTTGGAAGGGAAAGACCTGATAGGCGTGGCTCAGACAGGAACCGGTAAAACAGCTGCTTACCTGCTTCCCGTACTGAACCAGTTAAGTAAAGGAGGATACCCGGCCGACTCCATCAACTGCATCATCATGTCGCCTACGCGTGAACTGGCCCAGCAAATAGACCAGCAGATGGAAGGTTTTTCGTATTTCATGCCGGTTTCCAGTGTGGCCGTATATGGCGGAAACGACGGAATACGTTTCGAACAGGAGAAAAAGGGACTGACATTGGGAGCCGATGTGGTTATCGCCACTCCCGGACGACTCATCAGTCACCTGAGCCTGGGTTATGTCGACTTGTCAAAAGTATCGTTTTTTATCCTCGATGAAGCAGACCGCATGCTTGATATGGGATTTGCCGACGACATCATGCAGATTGTAAAATACTTGCCTAAAGAACGGCAAACCATCATGTTCTCGGCTACCATGCCGGCCAAGATCCAGCAATTGGCCCAAACGATTCTGACCGATCCGGTAGAAATAAAACTGGCTGTCTCAAAACCGGCCGACAAGATTATCCAGGCCGCATACGTATGTTATGAAGCACAGAAGCTTGGTATCATCCAGTCCCTGTTCAAAGACCAGTCTCCTGAACGAGTAATTATTTTTGCCTCTTCCAAACTGAAAGTGAAAGAAGTAACCAAAGCGCTGAAACGGCTGAAACTGAATGTAGGCGAAATGCATTCCGACCTCGACCAGTCACAACGGGAAGAAATCATGCACGAATTCCGTAACGGAAGAATCAACATGCTGGTATCAACGGACATTGTGGCCCGTGGTATTGACATCGATGATATCCGGCTGGTAATCAACTACGATGTACCACACGACAGCGAAGACTATGTACACCGCATCGGACGTACTGCACGTGCCAACAATGACGGATGCGCCATTACATTTGTCAGCGAGACGGAACAGACAAAATTCAAACAGATAGAAGATTTTTTGGGAAAAGAAATCTACAAAATACCTGTTCCGGAGGAATTGGGAGAGGCTCCTGCCTACGAACCACGCACCGGCAAACGGGGTAAAAGCACTTCCCGCAAGGGAGGAAACAAGAAAAACGCCTCGGGGAAAAACGGTGGAAAAGACAAAAGAAATTATCATCCAAAGAAACGGACAAGTCCGGAGGGCGAAACTTCGTCATCCAACTGAACGAACAGATAAAAGTCAGAAAAAAAACACTGTGAAGGAAATGTTCCTGTCACAGTGTTTTTTCGTATTCCGCAGATCTATTGCCGAAGTTTAAATTCAAGCTTCCCTTCTTTATCTACCAACAGGTGAATGTTGTAACACGTAGGACCATCCGGCATGCACAAAGTAGCCTCAAAAACATATCCGTTTACATTCACTCCTATAAAATCCATATCCGAGAGGATGGAATTATTCAGAAAATCGTCCGGCACCAGTCCTGAAAACATCTGGCGTTTGATATCTTTCGAATACAAACGCTGGGTACCCTGATACACACAGATGTGAATGACATTGTCATAAAACACATTGTCTACCGAAAGACCTTCCTCGCTGATTCCCGGACGGATCACCTTGATACCCGTAGGATTGATGTAGGCATATCCACGATACCTTTTTCCGTCAAACATAATGACGGAATCTTTCTCCAGGACTTCGGCAGGCTGCCGGATTTCCGCTTGAGGCTCTACATACACAGAATCCACCTCCGATTTGTGTAAAGAAACCTGATCGCCTTGTGGAGTCGTAAAAAACAAAGCATGTTCGGTACGCAAGCGAACCGGATAATAAACCGTTTGCGTACCGTATACAATCAATGTATCATTTACAAAAGCAAACTGCTGGGGTGCATTGCTCTGCCCTGTATAATAAATGGAATCACCTTCAATCTTAAACAAGGGAGATTCAGTATTATCATCCAGCCAGACTCCCTGCAATTCTTCCAAAATCTGTACATCCGTCGTATGTTGCTGTCTGCCGCCCTCCTCTGCTTTCCTTGAATTGCAGGCGGTCCATACAAACAACACCAGTAAAACGACAACAACGTTTTTCATGTTTCCAGAAATTTCTTAAGACTCATTTCCCGATACAGTGATAGGTAATGCCTTGCTCGGTCAGTTCCTGCATATCATAGATATTTCGTCCGTCAAAAATAACCGGACGGTTCATCGTCTTCTTGATCACTCCCCATGCAGGCAAACGGAACTCTTTCCACTCAGTTACCATCAACAGGGCATCCGCATCCAGCAACGCATCATACATGTCGCGTGCATAATAGACAGAATCCCCTACCCGGCGTTTCGCTTCTTCCATGGCAGCCGGATCGTATGCCCTCACCTGGCATCCCGCCTCCAGCAATTTCTGAATCAGGACCAGGGCCGGTGCTTCACGCATATCATCGGTCTCCGGCTTAAAGGCCAGTCCCCACATGGCAATGGTTTTTCCTTTCAGATCACCCTGATAGTATGCGGAAAGTTTACGGAACAGAATATCTTTCTGCGCCTCATTGACTTCTTCAACCATTTTCAGTACACGCATGGTATATCCATGCTCTTCGGCTGTCTTGATCAAAGCTTTAACATCTTTCGGAAAGCAGCTTCCTCCATATCCGCAACCCGGATAAAGAAATTTACGGCCGATACGCGTATCTGAACCGATACCACTCCGGACCATGTTCACATCCGCTCCCACCAGTTCGCACAAGTTGGCAATATCATTCATAAAACTGATACGGGTAGCCAGCATGGAATTGGCGGCATATTTAGTCATTTCGGCCGAAGGTATATCCATAAAAATCACCCGGAAATTATTCAGCAGAAACGGACGATACAAACGACTCATCAGTTCTTTGGCCTTTTCAGACTCTACCCCTACCACGACACGATCGGGAGTCATAAAATCATTGATGGCATTTCCTTCTTTCAGGAACTCCGGATTCGAAGCAACATCAAACTCAATATTCACTCCACGCTTACGCTGCTCTTCTTCGATGACCGCCTTTACTTTTTTAGCAGTACCCACCGGTACCGTACTTTTGGTTACTACCAACACATACTTTGTCATTGTAGCGCCAATGGTACGTGCTACTTCCAGTACATATTGCAAATCGGCACTGCCATCTTCATTCGGAGGAGTTCCTACCGCACTGAATACAATGGATACTTTATCAAGACATTCCTCCAGCGAAGTAGAAAAACTCAGACGTCCGGCTTTGACATTACGCTGCACCATATCCTCCAATCCTGGCTCGTAAATAGGAATGATACCCTTTTTCAACGAATTGATTTTTTCTACATTGGTATCAATACAAGTGACACAAGCCCCTGTTTCGGCAAAACAAGTTCCTGTCACCAATCCTACATACCCGGTTCCAACAATAGCTATATTCATCGTCTTCTTCTTTAGTTTACTTTTTCACGATGCAAAAATATAACAAAAAATGCATCCTGTTAAAAATTACGGAGGAAAGATACCGTCAGATAGGATAAAAATAGTAAATTTGCAATATGATTGAATTAGTTAAACACATAGAAATACTATTGCTCGAGAATGATTGCGTCATCGTTCCGGGGCTGGGAGGATTTATCGCCCACAATCGTCCGGCGCTTTATGACAGTGAGACGAACGAATTCTATCCTCCTCTTCGTACCATTGGCTTCAATCCGCAACTGGTCATGAACGACGGATTGCTGGTACAGTCATACATGCAAGCTTATAATACCGATTTCCCGGATGCAACCCGAAAAATAGAAAAAATCGTCTTTCAGTTAAAAGAAGACATCTACAGACAGGGCCACATCGAATTAGGGAATATAGGTACTCTATATTATAATGTAAGAGGGGTCTATGAATTCGAGCCTCGCAAGGACGCTTTCTTCACTCCATCCCTGTATGGGTTGGAGAAGGTAACTTTACCCAAACTGTCGCAGCAGGGAGTAAGAAGCGCCGATTTACTGCCACACAAGGAGATAATGCGTCAGCCTGCCGGAAGATCCCTGCAGAGAAGACACAGATCATGGAAGAAAGTTACGTCAGCCAGATGGATACAGCATACGGTGTCTGTAGCAGCCGCCATACTTCTGTTCTTTATCCTGTCCACTCCTGTAGAGAATACGTATGTAGACGAAGCCAATTACGCTTCATTGGGGTCAACAAGCATGTTTGATGCCATTCGTAACCAGTCGATCGTAACAACGCTTACGAGCTATGTACAGACCGACAAGGAAAGTTCCCAACAAAAGGAGTCCTCTGAAAAACGGCAAAAACAGAATCGTCCTAAAAACAACGTCAATACCTTGAAACCCGTAGCGGTTAAGACAGAAAAGGTTGCCGCCACCGAACCGAAGCAGAAAAAAGCGGAACAACAGGCTGTATCTGCTGCTGCGACTCAAGCCCAACCTACTCCGGTAAAGGCCGAAAAAACGGCAGAAAAACCGGAGAAGAAAGCAAGCCAAACCGCTTCCTCCAAGAAATCGTACGTTATTGTAGCCAGTTTCCCCTCTGCTGCCGACGCCGAAGTACAAGCCGAGGTATACCGGAAAAACGGTTACAAGAATGCACAGGTAATATCCAGCAACGGACGTTATCGGGTAGCGATTTCACAATTTTCAGAATCGGCAGATGCGTACAAACAAATCAACAAATTTAAAGCCAACAACCAATTTAAAGATGCATGGGTCTATACTACCAAATGACCTTGACTTTACAGAAAAATCATGAAACGAGTAAGATGTCCTAAATGTGACAATTATATCCAGTTTGACGAGACCAAATATGAACTGGGACAGTCATTGGTCTTCGTGTGCGATAATTGCCACAAGCAGTTTAGTATCCGTATCGGAAAATCAAAATTGAACGCCGGTAACCAAAAGTCGGAAGTTGTCGACGAAAAAGAAGGAACACAGGAATTTGGTAATATTATCGTTATT
>ULSJ01066943.1_pt1 | contig 36642 bp, 37 predicted proteins | sample 1956291 | NCBI WGS metagenome assembly ULSJ01 (sample SAMEA4835705, study PRJEB28245) | human gut metagenome | biome: gut microbiome; material: fecal sample | place: Denmark | collected 2008 | reverse complement strand
TAAGTCTATTTATTTTATATGTAAAATTTTTGTAAATAACTAAAATAAATATATACTATAAAAATTATTTTGGCAATAAAAAAGAATATTTTTATGACAAAAACCTCAAGAATTATTATATAACTCTTGAGGTTTTACTTATTTTTATATTATGCAATTAAAAATTATTTACCTACACCAGCACCATAGACAACAAATTGATTTTCTCCATCAAAACCGAGATTTTGATTTAAGACTTCATCATCAAAAGCACCTAATGCACATACTTTTATATGCATTGTCTGTGCTGCTAAATATAAGTTTTGGCAAACATGTCCAGCATCTAAATAAATATAACGATATGCTCTTTCGCCAAACATGCAATCCATTCTTTCATAAACAGCTGTCCATAAAAATACTACAGCTGCATTATTTGCTACACCTACTGTAGAAAATTGGCTACAGATTTTTTCTTCAATATCTTCTGCGTCAGATACTAATAATAATTTATGCTCTAATGGTAAAAAGCGATATAAACCTGGTTTTATACCTTCAACACGGCGAATATATAAAAATGTTTCCAATGCATTTCTACCGCCAGCAGAAGGTACATTTCTAATAGTCTTTGTCTGCATTACCATTTTTACGCCTTGAGTACACCATAAAAGATATGATAATTCTTTATTAGATAATTCTTTTGTATCATCATATTGACGAAGTGTAGAACGAACTTCTATCATTTCCAAAAAGTTCACCTGTGCATCTGGTAATACATCTGGGTCTACAAGGTCAATCAATACTGCATCTTTTGCATATGGTAATTCAAAAGGTGGCAAATTATCTATTTTTTTTGCAGTACCACGCTTCCATGCAGAATCTTTCATATAGTCAAGTCTAGCTTGTCCCATCATCAATTCTCCTCTTTAAGATTTATTTTTTTTGATTTCTTTCTTGCCAAATCTATGATATTCTCCACCATTTCTTCTGCTCATCAATTCAGCTAATAAATCATCTGGAGTAATATTATGATATGCCAATAAAACAAGACAATGATACCATAAATCGCTCATTTCATAAAGAATTTCTTCTTTATCCATATTTTTAGAAGCAATTATTGTTTCTGTACATTCTTCGCCTACTTTTTTCAAGATTTTATCTTGACCTTTTTCAAATAAATAATTAGTATATGAACCTTCTACTGGATTTACTTGACGGTCTTTAATTGTTGCATATAAATCATTTAAAACTTTAGCAATAGAAGTATTATCCTGTGGTTGAGCCATAGGTACTAAATCTTTACTATCTGGAAATAATCTGCGGTCAGTAAAGCAAGTATATGTGCCAGTATGACAAGCCATACCTGTTTGATGAACTTTTACCAACAAAGTATCACCATCACAATCATAATAAATTTCACTGACAGATTGTTTATTGCCAGAAGTTGCCCCTTTATTCCAAAGTTCTTGACGAGAACGACTATAAAACCATGTATATCCTGTTTCTATAGTTTTTTGTAGTGATTCTTTATTCATATATGCAAGCATCAAAACTTTACCATTAGCTTCCTGCACTACAGCTGGCACCAAGCCTTTTTCATCAAATTTTACTTTGTCGATATCTATCATTACAATCTAACCTCCACACCACGAGATTTTAAGTATTCTTTTACTTGGCGAATACTAAATTCTCCATAATGGAATACTGAAGCAGCAAGTACTGCATCAGCTTTTCCTTCTGTTAATACTTCGTAAAAATGTTCTAATTTTCCTGCTCCACCTGAAGCAATTACTGGTACATTTACAGCTTCTGAAACTGCACGCGTAAGTGGTATGTCATAACCATTTTTTGTACCATCAGCGTCCATACTTGTGAGCAAGATTTCACCCGCTCCCAAAGAAACTGCTTTTTTCACCCATTCTAAACAATCTATTCCCGTTGGTGTTCTACCACCATTTATATAAACTTCCCAAGAATTTTCGCCATTTCGTTTAGCATCTACAGCAAGCACGATACATTGATTGCCAAATTTTTCTGCTCCTTCTTTGATTATAGAAGGGTCTTTTATCGCTGCTGTATTCATAGATACTTTATCTGCACCAGCCTTGAGCATTTTGCGCATATCTTCTACAGTTCTAATTCCTCCACCAATAGTAAATGGAATGAAAACTTGACTTGCACAATCATTTGCTACTTTTACGATAGTATCACGTTGTTCATTAGAAGCTGTTATATCTAAAAAAACAAGTTCGTCAGCCATTTCTTTATCATATACAGATGCAAGTTCTATAGGGTCGCCAGCATCACGCAAAGAAACAAAATTTGTTCCTTTAACAACTCGTCCTGCTTTTACATCAAGACAAGGGATTATTCTTTTTGTGTACATTATTTATCCCTCCTTAGCTATTTTTATAGCCTCTTGTAAAGATAAATTATCTGTATAAATAGCTTTACCTACGATTACGCCTTCAATGCCATCTTGTTCATAGCCTTTTAAAATTTTAATATCTTCAATAGAAGATACTCCGCCAGAAGCTACTACTTTTACCCCGCTATAACTTGCAAGTTCTGCTGTTGCTTTTGCATTTACACCAGATAAAGTGCCATCACGAGAAATATCTGTATAAATAATATGTTTTACACCAGCTTCAGCCATTTTTTTAGCCAATTCTTTCGCTTCCACATTGCCAGATACGCCCCAGCCATCAACAGCTACAATGCCATCTTTAGCATCAATACCTACAACAATGCGTTCACTGCCATATTTTTTGCAAGCATCTTTTACTAATTGCGGATCTTTTACAGCTACAGAACCCAAAATAACACGACTAACACCCATATCTAAAACTTGCTTGATATTTTCCATAGTGCGAATACCGCCACCAAGTTCTACAGGGATATTCACTGTTTTTAATATCATTTCTACAACATCTAAATTCTGTGATTTTCCTTTTAAAGCTCCATCTAAATCAACTAAATGAAGGTACTGACCGCCTTCATCTTCCCATTTTTTTGCCATGATTTCTGGACGTTCAGAAAATACAGTTTCCTGATTAAAATCACCTTTTACAAGGCGTACACATCTACCATTTCTAATATCTATCGCTGGAAAAATAATCAATCTTCATTCACCCTTCTACAAAATTTTTAATAATTTTCAAACCAATATCACCTGATTTTTCAGGGTGAAATTGTGTCGCTACTACATTATCTTTTCCCACAGCAGCTACCAATTCTTCGCCATAACTAGATTTAGCTAAAATTATGGATTTATCTTCTGGACAAGCCTGATAGCTATGTACAAAATAAACATATGGGTCTTCTTTTAATCCTGCAAATAAATTAATATCTACATTCTGATTATTTTCTTCATCTATAACAATAGAATTCCAACCCATATGCGGAATTTTTAGCCCAGGAGCATTTATTTTTTTTACCATGCCTTTAAAAATTCCTAAGCCTTTTACTTCTGGTGACTCCTCACTACCTTCAAACATGATTTGTTCACCTACACAAATTCCCATTACAGGTTTTCCTTGTTCAATAGCTTCTAAAACAGAATTTTTTAAGCCTGATTGCTCAAAATTTTTCATGCAATCACCAAAAGCCCCCACACCAGGAAGCACAATCTTATCGGCTTTTTCTATTACTTTGGCATCACTTGTAAGCACTACGTCTGGAGAAAACTTCAAAAATGCCTTCTCCACACTAAATAAATTGCCTACACCATAATCCACAATTGCAATCATTAGAATAACTCCTTTAACTAAAAATTTTTATCTTATTCTAATACTCCTTTTGTTGAAGGAATTTTATCTAATGCTCTTTGGTCGAATTCTACAGCTTGTCTTAAAGCATGACCTAAAGCTTTAAATACACCTTCTACTTTATGATGAGAATTTTTTCCATACATCACTTTTATATGCAATGTAATTCCAGCATTAAAGGCAAAAGCTCGCATAAATTCTTCGACAAGTTCTGTATCAAAATCGCCAATCATCGGAGCTAATTCACCCATATCACATACTAAATAAGGTCTACCACTTATATCTAAAGACACCAAAGCTAATGCTTCATCCATAGGAACATAAAAAGTTCCATAGCGATTTATACCACGTTTATCACCAATAGCTTCTTTAAATGCTTGACCTAAGGCAATACCACAATCTTCTACGCTATGATGACCATCAACTTCTATATCACCATCACAGAAAATCTCCATATCTATCAAGCTATGTGCTGATAATAGAGTCAATATATGGTCAAAAAAGCCGATTTTAGTCTTAATATTTGATTTTCCTGTACCATCAAGATTTAATTTTATATCAATAGCTGTTTCTGCTGTAGTGCGTTTTATAGCACCACAGCGTTTTTTATTTAAATCCATACCATTCAATCCTTTTAATTTTGACTTTCTACAAAATCTTTTATAGCTTTATACACAGCATCATTTTCTGGTCTAGTTCCCATAGAAATGCGCAAGCAATTTTCAAGTCTTGGAGCATTGCCAAAAGAACGCACACCAATACCGATATTTTCAAGATATTCATTTAAAGCTACAGCTTTATCATATTTTATCAAGATGAAATTAGTTGCAGATGGATAAACTGTTATTCCATCAATTTTACTCAACTGTTCGCTCATGCGTTTTCTTTCTGCCACTGTCATTTGAATGCGTGGAATATATTCGTCTCTCATTTGATACACTATATCAGCAGTGATAGCAGATAATACATTTACATGATATGGCATACAAGCTTTGCCTACCATTTCAATGATTTTTTTATCAGCAATCAAATAACCAACTCTAGCACTAGCTAAACCATAAGCTTTAGAGAAAGTTCTTGCAATCATCAAATGTGGATAATCTTTTAAAAATCTCATTGCAGACTCGCCATCAAATTCTACATATGCTTCATCAATGACTAAAGCACAATCAATATTTTTAGCTACATATTCAATATCTGCCATAGGAATTTTTGTACCAGTAGGATTATTTGGGGAACAAATGACAGCAAGAGAAGCTTTATTTTCTTTTACAGCATTGACAAAATCACTTGCATTGAACGTATAATCATCATTTAAATCCACAGGTACACCAATGGAAGCGCTAAATTTGGCATAGATTTTATACATGGAAAAAGATGGTTGTGGATATACTATTTTTCTACCTCTACCGCCAAAAGCGAAGAATAATTTTTCCAAAATTTCACTTGAACCATTAGCGATTAAAATATTTTCTTTATCTAATCTAAAATTATCAGCAATCTGTTCTGCTAATAATTCAACTTGTTCATTAGGATAACGGTTAAAAGCTACAGAAGCTAATCGTGCCATCAATCTATCTTCAATTATTGGTGGCAAATTCATATTAGACTCATTTGCATTTACCTTTATATCCCAATCACGCTCCACTACATCGTAGCTAGGCATATCTTTTAAACCAGTTCTATATTTTAATTTAATCAATTTTTTCACCTCTTAATTTTATTGCATTTGCATGAGCTTGTAATCCTTCTGCTTCAGCTAAACGAACGATATCAGAACTTACCTCTTGCAAAGCTTTTTGTGTATATGAAATTATGCTTGTACGTTTCATAAATGTTTCTGTATTCAATACAGAATAATAACGTGCTGTGCCACCTGTAGGAAGTACATGGTTTGGCCCTGCAAAATAATCTCCAAGTGGTTCAGGGGAATAAGCACCTAAAAATACTGCGCCTGCATGACGTACATATGGAAGTAAACTAAATGGATTTTCAGTCAAAATCTCCATATGTTCTGGTGCAGAGTAGTTTGCAAGTTCCATTGCCTGCATGAGATTTTCAGTCAAAATAATGCGACCATTTCTTTCTAAAGATGCTTTGGCAATTTCTTTTCTAGGCAATTTAGCTAATTGTTTTTCTACTTCTGCCAAAACTTTATCTGCTAAGGCTTCATCATCAGTGAGTACAATACTAGAAGCGAGCATATCATGTTCTGCCTGACTTAACATATCTGCTGCTGTATATACTGGGTCTGCTGTTTTATCTGCTACAATCAAGATTTCACTAGGACCTGCTAGCATATCAATATCACAATGTCCATATACTGCTTTTTTGGCAAGAGTTACGAAAATATTACCAGGACCTGTGATTTTATCAACTTTCGGAATAGTTTCTGTTCCAAAAGCCATAGCAGCTATAGCTTGAGCTCCACCTACTTTATAAATAGCATCAACACCTGCTTCTTTAGCAGCTATCAATACATATGGATTTAATTTTCCATCACGAGATGGTGGTGCCATCATGATGATTTCTTTAACACCTGCCACTTTTGCTGGCATTACATTCATCACTACAGAAGAAGGATACGCTGCTGTTCCACCTGGAACATAAACGCCTACTCTATCTAATGGTATTACAGATTGCCCTAATATAGAGCCATGATTTCTATATGTAATCCATGAATTTGGTTTTTGTTCTTGGTGATATCTACGTACATTTTCAATAGCCTTACGCAAAGAATTTACGATATCTTCATCAGCTACTTCATATGCTTGAGCATATTCTTCTTGTGTTACTAAAAATTGTTCGGGTGTAAAATCTGCTCCATCTAATAATTTTGTATATTTGATTACAGCTTCATCACCATTATGACGAACTTCATTTACAATGCGTTCTACAATCTGATTAGCTGTTAAATCTTCACCGTATAATTCTTTATTTTTTTCACGAATACGAGGATTTAATTCCACTTCATCGAAAGCGGCTTTATCTAATTTTTTTTGTATTGCTTCTAAGCCTAATTCTTTTACTTTTAAAACTTCCATTTATTCATTAGCCCCTTCCAATTCCATTTCCAAAGCTTTTACTAATTTACTGATGCGGTCAAATTTTAATTTAAAACTTGCACGATTGGCAATCAATCTAGCACTAGCTTCAGCGATAAATGCTATTTCTTCTAAATTATTTTCACGAAGTGTAGTTCCTGTTTCCACTATATCGACAATACTTTCAGATAGACCTACGATTGGCCCTAATTCAATAGAACCATTCATTTTTATATATTCCATCTGCATGCCTTTACTTGTGAAGAACTGTTTTGCCACATTAGGGAATTTAGTTGCTACACGTGTATGTGTATAATCTGTTAATTTTGCTCTTTTTTTATCTTTTGGCACAGCCATCATCAAATGACATCTGCCAAAACCTAAATCCAATAATTCATAAACATCTTTTTGAGCTTCCATCAACACATCTTTACCAATAACACCTATATCTGCTGCTCCATGTTCTACATATGTAGGCACATCAGCTGTTTTAGCTATGATAAATTTCAATTTTAATTCTTCATTAGTTATGACTAATTTTCTTGATTTTTCTTCTAAATTGTCAGCTACAAAACCAACTTTAGCAAATAAATCTTTAGCTAAATAAAATAATTTGCCTTTTGGTAATGCTATCGTTAAATATTGCATATCGTCTTTTATCATAAAATCTAACCTCTTTTTATCAATTTAAACTATCCGCTAAACAAAGTATCTGTAATTCACTACAAGCTTTACAATCAATTTTTTCATGATGATATCTTATTATTTCAGCAATATCATTAAGACCTAATTCATTTAATTTTTCAGCGCCAAGTTGTGCATGATTGTAATAAATATACAAAGCATATCTTCTTTTTTGCCAAAAACTCTTTGATTTATTTAATTTTAGCTTTTCAGCCCTATTAGCCCATTGTTTACTTTTTTGTGGTAAAAAATTTCCTAAAAGTACACTTGTTACTTTATCCATTAAACAAATATCTTTAGCTGTTCTACCTACATCATGAAGTAAACAAGCTCTTATCAATAAATTACAATCTATATTTTCATATTGATTTTGCTCTATAATTTTTTGTGCTGTATATGCCACATTCAATACATGACGTTGGTCATAGACTCGCATGGCAAAAAATAATTTTTGTTCTTCATCATTTAAATATTTATCAATAAATACTTTGTCTTCTACTGTCAGTTTAGCTTTAATAGCTCGCCAAAATTGTCTTATACGCTTAATCATTACTCTAAATAAATTAATTCCTTAAATAATTTATTTTTGATATAAAGCTGTGCTTGCGCCTTAGTTTGATTTGTTAAAGCTAATTCCACAACTTTTCCCTCAGCACGCAATTCATTTACTAAAGCAATAGCATCATTTAATTTATCAGATGTATAGGCAACATATATATCCTTTTGATTTTCATCATCGGCAAATTCATCAATATTATTTTGTTTATCTAAAGCTAACATCAATCTTTCTATACCCATAGCAAAACCTGTAGCAGGGCAATCTGTGCCAAAATCAGATAACATTTTGTCATATCTACCGCCACCACAAATTGGATAACCTATCATTGGTGCATATACTTCAAAAATCATACCTGTATAATAATCAAAATCACGAATAACACCTAAATCGAATTTTACAAAATCTGCTAAATTATATGCTTTCAATAAAGTATAAATATCATGTAGATTATCTAAAGCTTTTCGACTTTGCTCATTCAATGCCAAATTATTTGCAACCTCTAAAACTTCTTCTTTTCCCTGTAACATTGGAATAGATTTCAATGCTTCTTTTGCTTGTTTAGGCAATTTTGTATCTTCTACAGCATTAGTTAAATCCACTAAGTTTCTCTGTTCTAAAGCTTGTCTAATTTGTAATTGTTTTTCTTGAGATAATCCCATCTGTTGCATGATGCCATTGATAAAATCAACTTGACCTATACATACCTCAAAATTTTTCAAGCCAACTTTTTGTAAACTATCTACAGCTAAAGCAATTACCTCAGCATCACCTAAGGCTTCAGCTACCCCCATCAATTCTACGCCAGCTTGATAAAATTCACATTGACGACCTTCTTGTGTCTGTTCATAACGATATACATTACTAATATAAGAAAGTTTATATGGAAGAATATCATCACTCATTCTACTAGCTGCTACACGCGCAATTGGTGTTGTCATCTCATGACGAAGAGCTACTGTTTTATTATTTTTATCAAAAAATTTAAATAGATGAGTTTCTATGCCACTACGATTATTAATCGTTAAAGTATCTACATATTCAATTGTTGGTGTAACAATTTCATCATAACCCCAAAGACTAAAATTTTTTGCCAATTTAGATTCAATCTCACGTTTTACTTTTGCATCTTTTGGCAAAAAATCTCTTGTTCCATACGGTATTTCTAATAATAGACCTTTGTTCATAAAAAATATTCCTCCATTCATTGCCTTTGTTATTTTAAACGGTTCAATACCGTATCATAACCATCTGCTCCATAATTTAAGCATCGCTTTACTCGACTGATTGTCGCTGTACTCGCTCCTGTGCGTTCTACAACTTCTTCATAAGTATGACCAGCACGAAGCATTCTAGCTACTTCTAATCTTTGAGCCAAAGCTTTCAATTCACTTACTGTACAAATATCTTCAAAAAACTGATAACATTCTTCTGTATCCTTGAGTGTTAACATAGCCTTACATAACTGATCCGTTAAATTATCTCTTAATTTAGGATTTACCATTTTTATACTCCTTTTACTTTTTTACTTTATCACTTTAACTTACGAAAATTTTATATATATAATAATCCATCTATATCTAACTGTCAAGTATGAGCTAAATTACTATAAATTTAAACAATTAAGAAGAAATATCAGAAAATTCATATTTAAAATTTTTTTTTTATTTTTGTGTTGACAATATGGGGTACAAATGCTATTATATGGGTGTCGGAACAAATGAGATATATCATCACATATGTGATAATGCATGTTTAGACAGCTTAGTTTATAATAACTATAGATATTTAAACTTTAATATTTATATTTTGAAAAGAGGTCTTAACATGCAACCCGTATCTAGAAGAATTTTAGTCAAAGTCGCTCATATGTATTATGGAGCCGACATGAAACAAAGTGATATCGCTAAAAAATTAGGAATTGACCGCTCTACTGTTAGTAAATATCTAAAAAGAGCAAAAGAAACTGGTATTGTAAAAATCTTCATAGCTCAAGACAATTTTGAAACAATTGAATCTCAGTTAGAAGAAAAGTTTAATTTAAAAGAAGTCTATATCGTCCCATCTAGTGAAAATAAAGATGAAGTTTATTCCAATTTAGGTAAAGCCGGACTAAATCTATTAAAACGTCTAATCAAAGACAAAATGGTAATCGGCTTTAATTGGGGTCGTTCCATGGGGGCTATTGGCTATCAAGCAGCTATCGAAAATTTCCCAGCTGTTGATGCTGATTTCGTACCTTTGGTTGGTGGTTCTGAAAGCTTAGATGTTGACCTTCATGTAAATACAATTTGCTATAAGGTTGCAAATGCATTCCAAGCTAGAAGCCATTATCTTTATGCTCCAGCTATAACGAAAAATACAGAAACAAAAAAAGCAATTATAAATGATACTAATTATTTAAGAATTCAAGACTTATGGGATAAATTAGATGTAGCCTTTTTAGGTATTGGTTCTCCTACATCTGCTTCCAACGTAATTTGGACTGATGGACTAAAATCAGAATACATCACTTCTTCCTTTGGTAATCGTATCATCGGTGAAACTTGCACTCGTTTTTATGATAAAAATGGTAACGAAGTACCAACTGAAGTTGTAGATAGAACAATCTCCATACCTTTTTCTCAATTACATAAAGTCAAATATGTAATCGGAGTTGCAGCTTCTGACGAAAAAGTTCCAGCTATCTATAGTGCATTAAAAGGAAAATTAATCAATATTTTAATCACTGATGAAAGCACTGCAAAAAAATTACTTAATTTTAACAGTTGATAAATAAAAAGGAGGAAAGCTCTCATGTTCTGGACATTTATTGTATTAGGTATAGTAATGTGGCTTCTCCAAGGTTTATTGAATATTTACCAATTAAAAAAATTTAATAAGGAATTAAAAAATCTTCGTCAATCTGGCCGAGTCGCAATCGGCAAGGCCAGAGGCAGATTTAAAGCAGGTTGTCTGTTACTCTTATGTATAGATGATGACTGTAAAATCATCACCGGAAAAAAACTACAAGGTGTAACAAGTTTTGCTAGATTTAAAGATTTCAATGAATTAAATGGATATTACCTTCCAGAAATCACTGAAAAAGACTGCCAAAACTTTGACAAACAAACAAGCTCTGCCATCTTATCTGCCGTTGAAGAATATAAACAATATACAAAACAACAAAAAGAAGCGTCCACATGCATTGAAAATGCATCACAATAATCAAAAAATTCTAAATTAAAGGAGAGAATATTTATGGACACTTTAGTACTACTAGCTCAAGGTTTTATTGGTATGTTTAACAAAGGTGGCGAAACGTTCATCGGTCTTGTTTCTGGTATCGTTCCTACCCTCATCTGCTTATTGGTAGCAATGAATGCAATTATCCTCTTTGTCGGCACTGATAAAGTTGAAAAATTCGCTCATCTCTGTGCTGGTAATGTTATTTCTCGTTACATGATTTTACCTGTTATTGGTACATTCTTCTTCTGTAATCCAATGACTTTATCTCTTGGTAAATTCATGCCAGAAAGATACAAACCATCTTATTATGCAGCAGCTTCTCGTTCTTGCCATACATTAAATGGTTTGTTCCCACACGTAAATCCTGGTGAATTGTTCGTATTCTTAGGTGTTGCTAATGGTATTACTCAACTTGGTTTATCTACAGTAGACTTAGCTCTTCGCTATTTCTTAATCGGTATTTTAATCAACTTCATCGGAGGCGTTATCACTGACTTCACTACTACTTATGTATCTAAACAACAGGGCGTAGTTTTAAGTGATAAAGTAAAAACTACTCATTAATTTTTATCAAGCAAATTTAATTCGTATATAAAATAAAGGAGATATTTATCATGGCTCAATATAAAGATGTTATTGTTAATGCTGGTGCTGGCGGATTTGGCGGACCTCTTGTATTAAAACCAGATGATAAAAAGAATAAAGTTGTTAATATTACAGGTGGGGTTATTTCTCCTGTATCTCAAAAAATCGCAGAATTAACAGGTTGCGAACTTGTTGATGGTTTCAAAACTAGTGTTCCTGATGATGAAATTCTCTGCGTAATCATTGACTGCGGTGGTACACTTCGTTGCGGTATCTATCCTAAAAAACGCATCTACACAATCAACTTAAATCCAACTGGTGCAAGCGGCCCTATGGCTAAATACATCACAGAAGATATTTATGTATCCGCAGTAAAAGAAAATTGTATCTCTTATGCTTCCGCTGAAGATGCTGCTAATACTCCAAAAGTTGCACAAGCTCCTGCAGAAGAACCAAAAAAATCTACTTACGATACAAGCAAAAAAATCACTGAACAAACTAATGTAGGCTTTATGGCTAAAGTTGGTAAATTCATGGGATATATCACAGCTACTTTATATCAAGCTGGTCGCGATACTATTGAAACAATCTTAAAAACTATCTTACCTTTCATGGCATTCGTTTCCATGCTCATCGGGGTAATCTTAGCAAGCGGTATCGGTGATATCATCGCTCATGTACTTACACCTCTTGCAGGTTCTGTAATCGGTCTTGTTATCTTAGCATTAATTTGTTCCTTCCCATTCCTTTCTCCATTCCTCGGCCCTGGCGCTGTTATCGCTCAAGTTATCGGTGTATTAATCGGTGTTGAAATCGGTAAAGGCAACATTCCTCCTAGTCTTGCACTTCCTGCATTATTCGCTATCAACGCTCAGGCTGCTTGCGACTTTATCCCTGTTGGTTTAGGTCTTGCTGAAGCTGAACCTCAAACTGTTGAAGTTGGTGTTCCTTCTGTATTATATTCTCGTTTTATCACAGGTCCAATCAATGTTGTTTTAGCATGGCTCGCTAGCTTTGGTTTATACGAAAGCTAATTTATTAATAATCAATACAAGGAGGTTATCTTATTATGAAAAAAATATATTCTACTATTGTTAAAGATTTAGGTCCTATGGCAGAAGATTTTATCGGTGAAAAAATGATTATTCTCTTCAACGAAAATGCTCCTGCTGAACTTGCTGAATTCTGCGTACTTCATACTGGTAATGAATTAACTGATACTGTAGAAGTTGGCGATATTTTAAAAATCAACGATACTGAATACAAAATTGTAGAAGTAGGCTGTGAAGTTCAAAAAAATCTTAAAGATTTAGGTCATATCGCTCTTCGTTTCAATAATAATGAAGAAGGCGAGTCCTTAGAAGGTAGTCTCTATCTTGAAGATAAAGCAGTTAGCCTTCCTTCAGTTGGCTCTGAAATAGCTATCTTCAAAGCATAATAAATAATAATAACAAAATTATATAAATTGGAGTGATTTTATATGTCATGGTTAGCCCTTGAAGGTAAAACAGCTGTTGTTACTGGTGGTGCTTCTGGCATTGGTAAAGCTGTAGTTCAAGCATTCTTAGATAATGGTGCAAATGTTGTTGTTTGTGATATGAACCCACAAACTCCTGAATATGATTTACATGAAGGCAGTGGAGAATTCCTCTATGTTCCTACTGATGTTACTAAAGCTGATAGCGTAAAAGCTATGGTAGAAGCTAGTAAAGCAAAATTCGGTAAATTAGATATTCTCGTAAATAATGCTGGTATCAATATTCCTCGTCTTTTAGTAGATAAAGATGATCCATACGGTAAATATGAATTAGATGAAAATGTTTTTGATAAAGTTTCTGCTGTAAATATCAAAGGTGTTTATCTTTGTGCACAAGCTTTAGGACATGAATTCGTAAAAAATGGCGAAGGCGTTATCATCAATATGTCTTCTGAAAGTGGTCTTGAAGGTTCTGAAGGTCAGAGCATCTATGCTGCAACTAAAAATGCTGTTAACTCTTTCACTCGCTCTTGGGCTAAAGAATTAGGTAAACATCATGTTCGCGTTGTTGGAGTAGCTCCTGGTATCTTAGAAGCTACAGGTCTTAGAACATTGGCTTATGAAGAATCTTTAGCTTATACTCGTGGTATCACTGTAGAACAGTTACGTGCTGGATATACAAATACAAAAACAACTCCACTTGGACGTGATGGAAAATTAACAGAAGTTGCTGATATGGTTATGTTCTTAAGCAGTCATCGTGCTTCTTATGTACATGGTGTAACATTCAACGTTGCTGGTGGTAAAACTAGAGGTTAATAATTATATTATTAAAACTATATAGATAGGACAGATACTTATGCTTAATATAAATAAAAAAGCCACCATGAAATTGCCGTTTCATAGTGACTTAAAGCCTAATCATTGCACAGACCTAGGCTAAGTAAAGCATATGATAAAGATTTTATCCTGTCAAGCAAAACTAATTTATCCCCATCTTAAAAACAGTCAATATTAATTGGCTGTTTTTTTTGCTCTTATAGTTAACTAAATATTTTTAAAGGTTGACAATTATATGCATATATGATTTAATAACAATAAATTATTGTTTATATGTTCATCTTCTTTATTGGTATAAAAATTGATATAAAAAAATGAACTGCTTAACAAATAATTAAATGAGAGGGATTTTTATGATATTAACAAAGAAAAAAGAAATCTTATCCACGAAAAGTATGATTTTATCGGCTTTATTCGTAGCTTTAATCGCAATTGGTGCTTTTATTAAAGTTCCTGTTCCAGTTTGTCCTTTTACTTTGCAATTATTATTTACTACTTTAGCTGGACTTCTTTTAGGAGCTAATCTTGGTTTTGTCAGTGTCTGTGTTTATATAATCATTGGCTTAATCGGTATTCCTATTTTCACTGAAGGCGGTGGCCCTGGATATATTTTTCAGCCAACGTTTGGTTATCTAATTGGTTTTGCCTTTGGTGCTTATGTCGCTGGCTATCTCACTCAAAATCGCACTAAATTATCTTTTATTTATCTATTATGCGTTAACTTCCTCAATCTTTTAATCGTCTATGCCTTTGGTATGGTCTATGTATATATCATCAACAATTTTTATTTAAACACTCCTATCGGTATTTGGCCTGTAGTTTTATATTGTTTCTTATTAGCTGTTCCTGGCGATATAGTTCTTTGCATTCTCGCTGCCATATTAGGTAAAAAATTAATACCTAATTTAAAACATTATAAATAAATTATTTAGAAAAGAGATGTCTTATGAGTAAAGGTCTTTTTATTACTGCAACTGGTACTGATATCGGCAAAACTTATGTCACTGCCTTATTAGTAAAAAAACTTCGCGAAGCTAATTTCAATGCTGGCTATTATAAAGCAGCTTTAAGTGGTGCTGATAATATCGCTGAAAGTGATGCTGGCTTTGTCAATCGCATTGCCAATATCCATCAAGATGAGCAAACTTTATTATCTTATCTATATAAAAATGCTGTATCTCCTCATCTAGCTGCTAAAATCGAAGGCAATCCTGTAGAAAAAGATACTGTAATTTCTGATTATGCTACTGTACAAAAAAATTATGATTATGTAACAGTTGAAGGCAGTGGTGGTATAATCTGCCCTATTCGCTATGATGATAAAGCTAAATATTTTCTCACAGATATCATAAAATGGCTACATCTTCCAACATTGATTATTGCTGATGCTGGTCTTGGCACTATAAATTCTGTAGTATTAACGGTGGAATATTTAAAACATCAAAATATTAAAGTCCAGGGAATTATTTTAAATAATTACACTGGTGGCATTATGCAAGAAGATAATATCAAAATGATTGAAGACTTAACTGATATTCCTGTCATAGCTTTAGTAAAACCAAATGATAAAGATATCGACATTGATGCTAAATTTTTAGCAAGTTTATATTTATAATTAAAAACTAACTACAATTGAATATAAAATTCAAAAGAAATGGATTGATTTTATGTGTAATATTAATTGGATAGATGAAGATTTAAAATATATTTGGCACCCTTGCTCACAGATGAAAGATTATGAAGAATTAAAACCTATCGTTATCGACCATGGAAAAGGTTCTTATCTTTATGATATCAATGGCAAAGAATATATCGACATCATCAGCTCATGGTGGTGCAATCTCTTAGGACATGCCAATCCTAAAATTAATGAAGCTATCAAAAATCAATTAGATAATTTAGAACATGTTATTTTTGCCAATCTTTCACATAAGCCAGCTATCAAACTTTGTCAGGAATTGATTAAAGTCGTGCCTAAAGGTTTATGTAAATTCAATTTCAGTGATAATGGCTCTGCTTCTGTAGAATGTGCTTTAAAAATGGCTTTCCAATACCATTATCAAACAGGCAATCCACAAAAACAGCGTTTCATGTGTTTATCTGAAGGTTATCACGGTGAAACAATCGGTGCTTTATCCGTAGGTAGCATGGATTTATATGCAAAAATCTACAAACCAATGCTCATGAATGCTGTACATACATCAGCGCCAGATTGTTATCGTTGCCCTTATCATCAAAATCGTGAAACTTGCAAATGTGAATGTTTCGTGCATGCTGAAGAAGATTTCGCTAAATATGGCAATGAATTAGCAGCTGTCATCGTTGAACCACTCATTCAAGGCAGTGCTGGTATGCGAATTTATCCACCACTTTATTTAGAAAAACTTCGCAAACTCTGTGATGAATATAATGTATTATTAATCGCTGATGAAATCGCAACTGGCTTTGGTCGCACAGGTAAGATGTTCGCATTTGATTATACAAATGTTTCACCTGATATTATGACTATTTCCAAAGGTTTGACAGGTGGTTATATGCCAATGGCGATAACTATAACTACACAAAAAATCTATGATGCTTTTTATGCAGATTATAATGAAGGCAAAGCATTTATGCACAGCCATACTTATAGTGGTAATCCATTAGGCTGTAGTGCTGCTTTAGCCGTACAAAAAATCTTGCGTGAAGAAAATATTTTAGCCAAAGCTCAAGATACGGCAAAATATCTCCATGAAAAATTACAAGCAACTTTTGCTAATCATCAAAATGTCGGTGAAATCCGCCATTTAGGCTTGATAAATGCCATTGAACTTGTAAAAGATAAAGATACAAAAGAAGCTTTCGACAGCAAAAAACGTCTTGGCTATCAAATATATAAAAATGCCCTCCAAAAAGGTTTATTGCTTCGCCCTCTAGGTGATGTATTGTATTTCAATCCGCCATTAAATATCGATAAACAAACATTAGACAAAGCTATTTCTATTTGCCATACTTCCATAAATGAAGTTTTAAATTCCTAAAATTAAAGACTATATTTAGACTAAAAATTTCTCTTAGTTTAAATATAGTCTTTTTTTATATATCTTTCCCTATAATTCCTTGATAATCTAGTTCTAAAAATTATATACTATAAAAAAACACATTTTTAGGGTATCTATATGATTTTACGCAAACAACAAAAAAAATTTAAATTACGCTTTCGTGCCTTTAAACGAAAACCATTTTTATTTTTACGTCATTTTTTACTCATCATTATTTTTCGTTTTTTCGGTGTCATTATTTGTTTGTTTTTCACAGTCTTACCTTTGCCACTCAGCAACTTCATTCAACATTTGATGAATTTAAATCTATCGCTTAATTCACTAAAAGATATCCTCTCATCTGTAAAACAACTCGCTACCAATTTTTATACCATAATACCTTCAACCAATGATATTATGCGTTTTATCAAATCATTTTTATTGAATTTTTCACCTAGCAATTTTTATAATATCTTACGCAGTTTGCCACATGACTTACGCCAATTATTTTTACAGATATTTGATTACTTACGTCAACGCTTAAAAGATATACGCTTATTTATCAGGTCTTTATTCCCCTTGCGACAAGCTTTCTCGCGATTTCATAAATTCATCATTACTCATGCTAGATTAGCTAGACGTCTATTTCGCAATCTATTAATGGTATTTTTTAACGTATTATTGATAAAAATATTATTCTTAATCATTATCCCATTACTTGGTATCAGTACTATTTATTTTATCGGTATAGACATCAGCTTGATTATCATTGCTACATTGAGTTTATTGACTTCACAGCTAGGTACTTTAATCGGTAAATCAGTTACTAATATTCTCATTCGTCTATATGATATAATCCAACAACGAACAACTAAAATGAATATATTTTTATTTCTTATCGCTTTGCTTTACAATAAAATATCTTTATTTATCAAAAAAATTCGTCTACGTTTAATTTTTCTTTTTAGTTGTCTTTTGCAAAAAATATGTTTATATTTTATTGCCCTTTATCTTTATTACAAAATCCAACGACAAAAATTCTAATTAAGGAGCATAATTTATGTATTCTAAAAAATCTCTTTCTCTTTTACTAGCACTTGGTGCATTTGGCTGTTTTATGCCTACTACATTTGCCAATGAAACACCTAATGCTCATAGCTTAATTGAAAATAATAATCTCATTGCTTCACCTAATTACACTACAATTATCACTAAAGAACAAATACACGATAATCACTATAAAAATCTAGCAGAAGCTCTTTCTTATGCTAATGGTGTAACTGTAAATTCAGGCTCACTGAATACTTCTCATATGGTAGTGCGCATTGATGGAGATGATAGAGTAGCTATTTTCGTTGATGGTCGTCGCATGAATATGAATAAAGGTATCATGAGCGGTCGTGCATCTTATGATTTAGATTTATTGCCATCTATAATGAATGTAGAACGTATTGAAATTCTTCATGGTGCAGTTGGTTCTACATATTTAAATTATGATACTCCTGCTGGGGCTATCAATATCGTTACTAAAAAAGGCGACAAACGTGAAACAACAGTTGATTTAGCTGCTGGTGAACACGGCTCTTGGAAAGTTAAAGCCATAACAAGTGGTAGCTTAGATGATTGGTCATGGGTAGCTACTGGTGGCTTTGATAATGTCGATTATATGAAATATAAAGGTACAGATGACCACACTCATGAAATGCCAAACTCTGACAATAATCGCCGTGAAATGGCTTATCGCATTGATAAGAAATTGACGGATAACACTTCTTTAACTTTTGACTATGGTCATCTAAGCAACGATACAGGCACTTGGATATCCAAAAGTTATCCACAGGATTATAATTATGAAAAATTAATCAACCATTTCGCACTCACTTATAATTATAAAGAAAATACTGAGACTCCAGCATTTTTAGCAATTTATCACTATTATACTCAAGGAGATAGCTATATCCCTACTGGGCTAAGTGAGCAAGAAAATGAAAAAACTTATAGTCGATGGGAAAATACTACTCAAGGTATTGATTGGCATGATGCTTGGAAAATCAGTAAAGACCACACCGTTTCTGCGGGACTTACTTATCGTAAAGATGCAGTTGATAATATCAACAACGATTACAATAATATTTTCAGTGGCAATTATAATAAATCTATGGATAATTTTTCCGTTTACCTACAAAGCACTCGCCGTTTTGATAAATTAACACTGACTGGAACATCTGCTTATAATAATAACAGTGAATTCGGTGGAAAATACGTTTCTAATGGTGCTTTAGATTATAAACCTGATGAAAATACTGTTATCTATGCTTCTTTAAGTCAAATTTATGCTACACCATTTTTAGATGATTTATATTTTAATAATGCTCATATTCAAGGAAATCCTAATTTGCGACCAGAGACAGGTTATAAAGGCAGTCTAGGTGTACGCTATAAATTAAATCCTACAAGCAATATCAATTTCAATGCTTTTCTAGAAAATATAGATGATCCATTGGGCTGGAGATATGAAAATAATAAATTCCATGCTGTAAATTTTGAAAATCAGAAAAAACGCGGTTTTCAATTAGAATATAATAAAATTTTCAGTCCAAAATATGATATGTCTCTTGCTTATACTCGTACAATTGCACATACTGATTTTGCTGATGGTAACGGCAATCAAACTGATGTCAATGCAATAGCTCCAAGTAGCTATAAACTTCGCTTTAGTTATCATGACGATACATGGCATAATAATATTCTACTAAATGCTGTATCTGGTAGAGATACAAATTATTATAGCGATAGCAATTATTATATACTTGACGCTAATCTCAATTATAAAATCAATGACCAATGGTCAACATATCTGAAATTAGCCAATATCACCAATGTATCTTATGAAACTATCGGCTCTTTCTTAGATGGAGATTGCCCTGCTCCTGGTAGAACTGTACTCATGGGTATGGAATATACTTTTTAATAAAATCTAAAATACAAATAATAAAAAAACAAAAAGGTAGATTAATTCATATATTTAATCTACCTTTTATTTTTTTGCTTATTTATTTTGCGATATTTAATTTTTAAATCATTTAATAATATTATTAAGTGTTTTTAGCAATGATAGCACCGATTACACCGCCGATTAATACTGCAGCTGTGATATCGCCTTTATCATAATCTTTGTCGCTATCATCATCGCGGTCATCTCTATCGTCACGGTCATGACGTGGAGGTCTATCTCTATCCCAATCATCGTCATCATCATCATGACGAGGTGGTGGTGGAGTCCAATCATCATCGTCTCTATCAGGACGAGGTGGTCGCTTATCATCTCTGTCATCATCGCGAGGTGGAGGTGGTTTTTTCCAATCCTTATCCTCATCAGAGCGACCTCTATTCCAATGATCATCTTTATCAAAGCCGACTGTATTGAATTGCTGTTCATAAGCAACATTTGTATTCAAGGCTGCTGCTGAAGCTTGATTCATACTATAAACATAACTCACTGGACTGCATAAGAAACAAGATAATGATACAGCTGTTATAATTTTTTTCGCTCGCTTAGAAAATAATTCTTTCATTTTGCTACCCTCCCTATCTAAAAGTTATATACATATTAAATTAAACATCAAGTATTTTTAGCAATTACTGCACCAATTACGCCACCGATTAACACGGCAGTTGTGATATCTCCTTTATCGTAATCATTATCATCATCTTTATCGTGTCTATCATGTTTTGGTGGAGGAGGTGGTGGATCATGTCTTTCTTCATGACGAGGAGCTGCACTTACTGTGGATAGTTGTACAGCATAACTCACAGGGCTACACAAAAAACATGCTAGGGCTATTATTCCTATAAAATTTTTCAAACGTCCTTTAATTAATTTTAACATATTTACACAACCTTTTATACATCTTTTTTTATTTATGTACATCTTATATATTAAATATATCATGAGAAAATTAAATTATACTTAAAATATTATTTAAAATTAATTAAAATTTTCTAGCTTATCCTTGCCAATAAAAAAGCCATTATCTATAATGAAAAAATGTATTAAATATTTTTAAAGGAGTATCTTTTATTTATGATAAATTTAAACAATCTCTTAACTGAAAAACGCAATCCTTATACATTAAATATTGATAATGTATCCACTTTGGAAATGTGTATGCTTTTAAACGAAGAAGATAAACGCGTAGCTATCGCTATCCGTAATGTATTGCCACAGATTGCTATGGCTATTGATGAAATCACCTCTCGCCTCAAAGACGGTGGTCGTTTATTTTATATCGGTGCTGGTACATCAGGTAGACTTGGCATCTTAGACGCTGTGGAATGTCCACCAACTTACAGCACTAACCCTGAAATGGTACAGGGAATTATCGCAGGTGGTTATAATGCAATCTTCAAAGCTCAAGAAGGTGCAGAAGATTCTTTGACTCTCGCTCAAGAAGATTTACAAGCAAAAAATTTATCTGCCAAAGACTGTGTTGTCGGTATCGCAGCCAGTGGTAGAACTCCTTATGTAATCGGCGGATTAGATTTTGCCAATAGTCTAAATGCCTTGACTATCGCCATCAGTTGCACTAGTAATAGTGAAATCAGCTCCCATGCCAAAATCGCTATCGAAGCTTTGACTGGCCCAGAAGCCATCACAGGTAGCACACGCATGAAAGCAGGTACTGCCCAAAAAATGATTTTAAATATGCTCTCCACTTGCACCATGATAAAATTGGGCAAAGTATATAGTAATTTAATGGTTGATGTAAAATCATCTAATAAAAAACTCGAAGAAAGAGCAAGACGCATATTGATGGAAGCTACTAATTGCGACCGACAAACTGCTATTGATACTTTAGCCATCACTCAAGGCAAAGTAAAACCTGCAATTTTAATACTACTTGCCAATATTTCCTATGAAGAAGCACTCTCTAGCTTAAATAATAATGAAGGTTTTATCTCTAAATCATTAAATAGTATGAAAAAATAATTGCGAGGTTTCTATGAATTTACACCAAACAGCTTTTGCTATCTATGAACTTATGAAGTCATTTTCTATCTTAAAAATAACTAATTGTATGACTAGACTTCGCTTACAATTAAACACAGAAGATATCGCTAATTTACCGTTAAAAAAATTAAAAAATATTCCCAATATCTTAGGCGTAAACTTAAATGATAATGAACTACAAATCATCTTAGGCCCTGGAAAAGTAAATGAAGTAACGGCTGAATTCAAAAAATTATATGCAAATAAAAATCTTGAAGCTAATACTCAAAATACAAATCAAAATGCAAATAACAATCAAAAACAATTTGGCAATGCCGAAGAACTTCATCAACAAATCCGCAAAAAAAATGCTACACCTTTTAAATTATTATTGAAACGCATTTCTAATATCTTCATGCCACTTATACCTGCATTTATCGCTTGCGGTCTAATCACAGGATTATTAAATATTGCCTTTAAAATTGATCCTACACTTACAAACTACCCTGCAATCCAAGTTTTACAAATAGCAGGAAATGCTGTATTTTTCGGCTTAAATATCTTTGTCGGCATCAACACCGCCAAAGAATTCCATGCTTCTCCTATGCTTGGCGGTACTATGGCAGCCATCATCACACACCCAATGCTCAACAATATCAGCCTATTTAATATAGATTTACTCGCAGGTCGTGGTGGTATCGTTGCCGTCTTATTAGTAGTAGCTTTCTCCTCATGGTTAGAAAACAAATTGCACAAAATTGTGCCGAAAATTTTAGATTTATTCTTAACGCCACTACTTGTAATTTTAATCGCTACCTTCCCTGCTCTATTCATCTTACAACCTATCGGCGGTATCATCGCTGAGACTATTGGCGTACTTGTAACATCTGCTATCAATTCTGGTGGTGCTATCACTGGCTTTATCATCGGTGGTATCTTCTTGCCACTCGTTATGACTGGTCTTCATCAAGGACTCACACCTATTCACGCTGAACTGCTCAATCAATATGGTGTTACTATCCTTTTACCTATCTTAGCTATGGCAGGAGCAGGGCAAGTCGGTGCTTCTATCGCTGTATATCTCAAAACTAAAAATCAAAAATTAAAACAAACCATAGCTTCTGCCCTTCCTGTCGGCTTCATGGGCATTGGCGAACCTTTGATTTACGGCGTAACCTTACCACTTGGCAAACCATTCATCTCCGCTTGTATCGGCGGTGCTTTTGGTGGTGCAGTGCAAGCATTTTTCCATGTAGGTGCTACCTCCATTGGTTTATCTGGTCTACCACTTACAGCAAGTACAGACAAAATGCTTTGCTATTTAATCGGACTTTTCACAGCCTATATTTTCGGCTTTATCGCCACATTAATAATCGGCTTTAACGATCCTATCGAGGAGTGATATTTTGCAAAACGGCATTTCCATTTATCTTGGCTTAGACAATACATTAGCAGAAAATTTAAATCTAATTCATCTAGCCCATAAATATAATCTCAATCGCATTTTTACCTCATTTCATATACCAGAAACAGATATTTCCCATTTTCAACAAGATTTACAGACAATTTTAAAACTCACACAAAAATATAATATGGAAGTAATCTGTGATGTATCGCCAAATACTCTAGCTCTATTAAATCTAGATACATTAAATATCCAAGAATTAGCTACTCTTGGCATAACAACACTTCGCTTAGACTTTGGCTACAGTGCCGAGCAAATAGCCGAATTAAGTCATCAAAATATAAAATTACAATTCAACGCCTCAACTATCACTCAAGAATTTCTTGATGAATTAAATCATTACCAAACAGATTTCCAACATATTGATGCACTCCATAACTTTTATCCTCGTGAAGGTACAGGTCTAAACATAAAAAAATTACAACAACAAAACGAATTACTTCATAAATATAATATTTCCGTAGGTGCTTTCATACCTAGCTATAACAAAGCTCGCTCACCAATCAAAAAAGGCTTGCCAACATTAGAAATGCACCGCTATCAAACAGCCAGCCTTGCCATGCGACATCTAAAATTACTAGGTATCGACTCCATTTTTATCGGCGATAGCCTACCTGCAGAAGACGAAATCCAAGAATTAGCCAATTTAACTGATGAATATATCTTATTAAAAGCAAAAAAATTAACACAAAATAAAGGCATACTAAAAGTCTTACAAGAAAACACCTTCACCGCTCGCCTAGATGAAGCAGACGGAGCCATTCGCACCCAAGAAAGCAGAGCATTATTCAAACAAATATATATCTGCCCTGAATATATCGCCCCTAGAGAAATAGGCTCTATCACCTTAGATAACGCCCTTTATGCACGCTATGCAGGAGAAATGCAAATCATCACCCATGCACAAAAAAAAGATAATAAAATCAATACCATTGCTAAATTATTAGACAGCGAATTAATTTTATTACCTTATATAAAACCAAATAGCAAATTTAAAATAAAAGTTTAAGTTAAATTTCTAGCTAAAAATCAATTACTTTTCTTTCATAAGCAAGAAAAGTAACAAAAGAACTCTACCTCCCGATACCAATTTTTCTTTGTCAATTATAAAACCATGACTATAACGCTCTAAACTCGCTTTGCTCAAACAGTAGAGCTAAATTCATAGTAATGGTTTTATCCTTGCCAATAGCCTACGGCTACCGCAAAATTTGCTAACGTGAGGGACATTTGGTTATTATTTTATCAATTTATCAATAAAAAGAGAACTTTCTATGAAAAAATTATTTATACGAATTCTTGTTCTCGAATGTTTTTTATTTATTAATCTCTATACCATTACTTTTGCTAATACTCCACTAAAAGTATCATTTATTCCTATTTCAGAATTTTCAATAGGTGGCATTAGTTTTCAATCTACATTACAAGATGTAATTAATATATATGGAAAACCTACATCCATAACACCTCATGAAAATTCTTCATATACTTCAAGTGGACCTTATATGATGAGTCAAAATTTTATTACTTATAATTATAATAACAAATTTATTATTGAGGCTTATAATGATGGCTTATCATGGGATCCAAAAGATCTTTTTGTTTATTCTGTTACCATAAAAGATGCAAATAATTTATCAACGCCTAGTGGATTTCATGTTGGACAATCATTTTCATCTGTAACAAATATTTATGGATATACTGCTAAATTAAAGAAATCAACAAATAGAAATAATAATTACTCCTATTATTGCTATAAATATTATGAAGCCACATTAATTTTTGCAGTTGATTATAATAATATTATTAGAGAAATTAGCATTTGGGGTGTAACCTGCTAATATATTATATTTATTTCAGAACTATAAATCTTTATTCATAAATAATACCAAACATCTTCCCGCATTTTAGCATCTTTTTACGGTAGCTATTAGCTATTGGCAAAGATAAAAATATAGCTACGCTTTTAGTTCTACTGTTTGAGCCTTGCGAGTTTAGAACGTTGTTGATATATTTTTATCTTTGACAAAGTAAAAAGTGCGTGAGCGGGTGATTTCTTTGGTTCGTTTCTTTATCACTAAAGAAATGAACAATTATACTTGCTAATGTGAGGGATATTTGGTTATTATTTTTATCAATTTATAGTTTTTTCGCTTTTTAAATTTTAATAGTAACGTTAATTATTAAAAATCTTTAATAATACCTAACCATTTCCCGCATTTTAGCACCTTTTTACGGTAGCTATTAGCTATTGGCAAAGATAAAAATATAGCTACGTTTTTAGTTCTACTGTTAAACCTTGCAAGTTTTAAGCATTGTATAAAATGATAATTTTTTCCAAAGCTAAAATTTATCTGCGGTGATTTTAACATAGTTCTTAGTGCTTTAGCACTCTAGAAATATGTTATGCAACTTGTTGTGATTTGGTTCGTTTCTTTATCACTAAAGAAATGAACATAGCTATTTTTTTAACTCTTTTATTTTTTCAATGCTTAAACCTGTTACATCAGCAATAAAATTAATATCACTGCCATTTTCTAACATTTTCAATGCAATTTCTATTGCTTTATCTTCTGCACCTTTTTTTAGACCTTCTTTTAATCCCTCTTGGCGATTATATAAGATTGTAGAGTTATAATCTCTTATCGCTTTTTCTTGTATTTCATATTGACGTCTTTTTATCTCATCTTGTGAAAATACCATCTCATAATTTAAAGCTTCTTTTATTACAGGATTATTCATAGCTATCGCCTCTCTTTGTTCATCTGTACATTTAGGTGAAAAATATGCTATCCAGTTTTCAGCTTGACGTAACTTACGTATATCACTTAATTTGAATTTATTCAATTCTATAAAATGCAATTCCAAATCATCTATTAATATATCCTGTGTTTTATCATTATAAACATGATATGAATTGTGACATGTTTCATATGGCAAATAATTAAAATTTAATAAATTAATTGTAATCGTCTGTTTTAATTCATCATAATTTTGACCTTTATTGAGTTGATAAGCATATAATCTTGACCAATAATATAACGAACGTTTGGAAAAATATTCTTGTTTCGTTACTTGTATTTCAACATTTATGAGTGTTCCATCATTTAATTTTGCTAGTATATCTAATTCTGGTACTTTTCCATCTTCTATATCTGGCAATCTTTCTTTATCTAAAAAATTTATATCCACAAAATAACTATCTTCATCTTTATTTAAAATTGAATTTAAAAAATTAAGTGTAAGATTTTTTCGTTCTTTACTACCTAATAAACTCTTAAAAAATACGTCATTTAATCTATTTATATCTTTTATCTTTTCCATAAAACTCAATCCTTTATGTTTTATTTATATCTATTATATCATACGCTTTATAAATCTTAACTTAAAAGTATTTTTACTCCAATAAAAAAACTGTACCCTAAAATATTTTATATCCATCTTTTAGGGTACAGTCCATTATTTAATAACTTTTTTCATATTAGAGTAAATATTTTCTTAATCCTTCGATTATCATCTGTTGTCCATATTTACCTTCTTCTTCAGAATGTATTCAGAAATCAAATTTTTATGCAAAAAAACTGCACCTTTAAAAATTATTATACGTCTAACTTTAAAAGTGCAGTTTAATTAACAATATTTCTTTATTGATTAATCATCCCAACGGTCATCGTCCCAATCATCGTCATCATCATGTTCGTAGCGGTCATCGTCCCGCCAATCATCATCATGTTCATATCTGTCATCGTCCCACCAATCATCATGTTCATATCGGTCATCATCTCGCCAGTCATCATCCCAATCATCATACATGATAATGGTTTTTTCTGTATTTAGTACATCTGTTTTTAATGGAAAAGCATTTGTACTAACGGGAAAAAACATCACTGCCACTAACAATAAGCACCATAAAAATTTTTTCATCTCCTTCTCCTCCATTTCTTTTTAATTTACATATAATTATATCATTTAATTGTTAAAATTCTGTTAAATTTAAAATTTTTTTCATTATGAATAATATATCTATAAAACAGTAAATTATATTTTAATATTTATATAGTCTGAACAATTTATAAAAAAATAAATAGAACTGTACCTCACATTTGACATTTGAAGTACAGTTCTATTAAATAATTTTTTATGTTTTTATTAAAGTTTTAATTGAGTTTTGATGCGTTCTACAGCTTTTAATGTATTTTCACGGCTACCAAATGCAGTGAGACGGAAATAATTTTCGCCAGATGGGCCAAAACCAGAACCTGGAGTACCTACGATATTTGCTTCATGAAGAAGTTTATCAAAGAAATCCCAAGAAGTCATGCCTGCTGGAACTTTGAGCCATACATATGGGGAGTTTACACCACCGAAAACAGTAAGACCAAGGCTTGCTAAACCTTCACGGATAATTTTTGCATTTTCCATGTAGTAGCCAACCATTTCTTTTACTTGTTTTTGTCCTTCTTCAGTAAGTACAGCTTCTGCACCACGCTGAATAATATAAGGTGTACCATTGAATTTAGTTGTATGACGGCGATTCCAAAGAGGATTTAAAGCTTGTTCTTTACCATCTTTTGTATAACCTTTAACAGCTTTTGGTAATACAATATAACCGCAACGAGTACCAGTGAAACCTGCTGTTTTGGAGAAGGAACGGAATTCAATAGCTACTTCTTTTGCGCCTTCAATTTCATAAATTGTATGAGGTACATCTTCTTCTGTAATATAGTAAGAATATGCTGCATCATATAAAATGATAGATTTATTTTCTTTAGCATATTTAACCCATTTAGCCAATTCATCACGGGATAAAGTAGTACCAGTTGGGTTATTAGGGCTACATAAATAAATCATGTCTACATGCTGTTTTGGAAGTTCTGGAGTGAAGTTATTTTCAGCAGTACATGGCATATATACTACACCTTCAAAAGTTCCATCTTCTTTTACAAGACCTGTACGACCAGCCATGATATTTGTATCGAGATATACAGGATATACAGGGTCAGTAATAGCAATAGTATTATCTACGCCAAAAATTTCTTGGATATTACCGCAGTCAGATTTTGCACCATCGCTGACAAAAATTTCATCAGCTTCGATATCTACACCACGAGATTTATAAATTACATCACGAATTTTTTCACGTAAGAATGCATAACCTTGTTCAGGGCCATAACCGCGGAAAGTTTCTTTATTAGCCATTTCATCAACAGCTTTATGCATAGCTTCAATACTAACTTGTGGTAATGGTAATGTAACGTCACCGATACCTAAGCTAATAACTTCAGCTTCTGGATTTTCAGCTTTGAATTTCTGCACACGATGTGCAATTTCAGCAAAAAGGTAACTACCTTGTAATTTTAGATAATTTTCATTAACTAATGCCATTTATAATCCTCCTAAATACTTTTATTTATCTCTAAATAAAATTCATTCTTATTTATTATACAGTATTTGGCATATTTAAACAATGTATACTTGTTTAGTCAAATTCAAATAAATTTAAACTAACAAAAAAAGCTGTCTCTAATTTAGAATTAGAAACAGCTTTTATTTTTTATATTAGAGATTGCTTTTTGCAACTTCAACAAGTTTAGCAAATGCAGCTGCATCGTTGATAGCAACGTCAGCTAACATTTTACGGTTAACTTGAACACCAGCTTTTGTTAAACCGCAGATGAAACGGCTGTAGGACATACCGTTTGCACGAGTAGCAGCATTGATACGAGCGATCCAAAGTTTACGGAATTCACCTTTTTTCGCACGACGGTCTCTACGTGCATAGTAAAGAGCTTTCATAACGAGTTCGTTAGCTTTTTTGAACTGTTTGCTTCTAGCTCCTCTATAACCTTTAGCTAATTTTAAGATTTTTTTATGACGTGCATGAGCGGTTACGCCACTTTTTACTCTTGGCATTATTTACCCTCCTAAATTTCAACAATAAATGATTAATTAAGCGTATGGAAGCATTTTGCTTACACGTTTATGATCAGCAGCAGTGATGATAGCTGCTTTACGTAAATTACGTTTACGTTTTGGTGATTTCTTTTCTAAAATGTGGCTTTTGAAAGCTTTATTACGTTTGAATTCACCAGAACCAGTAGCTGTAAAACGTTTAGCTGCAGCTCTGCGAGTTTTAATTTTTGGCATTAGTGTTTCCTCCTTTAGTTTGCACTTTAGGTGCTAAAATCATAATCATATTTTTACCTTCAAGTTTAGGTTCGCGTTCAACAGTAACAGCATCTTTCATTGCTCCAGCGACCTTCAATAAAAGCTCTTTACCCATTTCAGGATGAGAAAGCTCACGGCCACGGAACATTATTGTAGCTTTTACTTTATTGCCTTCAGCAATAAAACGCATAGCATTTTTAACTTTGAAGTTAAAATCGTGTGTTTCAATACCAGGACGAAGTTTTACTTCTTTTACACTGATAACCTTCTGTTTTTTCTTCGCTTCTTTTTCACGTTTTTGTTGTTCATAGCGATATTTTCCGAAATCCATGATTCGGCAAACAGGTGGTTTTGCTTTTGGAGCAACTTCTACTAAGTCTAAATGAGCTTCTTCTGCTTTACGAAGAGCATCTCTTGTAGACATAATACCAAGCTGTTCTCCCTGAGCATCTGTCACACGAACTTCTCTAGCGCGGATTTCGCCATTAATTCTTAAAGTTTCTTTACTAATAGAAAACACCTCATTATTTATATATTATTTTTATTATATACACAAAAAAGAGGATGACGCACGTCACCCTCTGATATTACAAATTAAAATATACGTTAAACGTTTTTGTTTTAATTAGTAACCCTAGTGACTAGCACGCCATAAGGTGAGAAGCGGTGACTTCTTCTTGTGGAATACGTTGCATCTCAAATACAACGTAACTTAATATATCACAAACTATATCCACTGTCAATAAGTTTTTTTACAAATACAACTCTTGTTTCTATTAATCTCGTCTTTATCATCTGTTTTTTGTTGTGCTGTATCTATTCAAATACAACTCTTGTTTCTATTAATCAGAAGAACATTTACTATATTTCTTTTTCCTATAAAAATTCAAATACAACTCTTGTTTCTATTAATCAGTTTTCCTTCTGCAAAATCTGCAATTAATCTTTCTATTCAAATACAACTCTTGTTTCTATTAATCAAATGGACGAACAGACATTAACAATGGTTTTTGCGTATTCAAATACAACTCTTGTTTCTATTAATCCCATTTGATTGAACTTTTCCACACATCTCAACGCTATTCAAATACAACTCTTGTTTCTATTAATCCTAGAAAGTTAATAAAATATGAGGTATTTAAGAAAATTCAAATACAACTCTTGTTTCTATTAATCGTGCAAGCCCCCTACCTAAAAAGTAAAAAAAATGAAATTCAAATACAACTCTTGTTTCTATTAATCGTAAACCATATACCACCATTGTTAATAACTTCCTTAATTCAAATACAACTCTTGTTTCTATTAATCCCTATATTTATTAGCATTTCTTTTTTTATTATAGCTTCTAAAATCTTGTTATTCAAGGATAAAAAAAAATTTTACCAGGTGATTTTGATTTTTATTAGTTATATAAAAAAATAGCCTATAAAGCTTATATTGCTTAGCTTTATAGACTATTTAGTAAAAATTCACTTGGTAATTTTTTATTTAAGCTTGTAACGCTCCTACAAGTTCATTTACATCTTCAATATTGTGTTTTTGCATATATTCAGCGATACCATCTGCAATTACTTTTAATGCTGATGGGTCAATGAAGTTATGTGCTCCTACTGCTACTGCTGTTGCACCTGCAAGCAAGAATTCAATAGCATCTTCTGCACTTGCAATACCGCCCATACCAATGATTGGAATGTTTACAGCTTTTGCTACTTGCCATACCATACGAAGTGCTACAGGTTTTACAGCAGGGCCAGAAAGACCACCTGTGATATTGCCAAGTAATGGTTTTCTTGTATTGATATCTATTGCCATGCCAGTCAATGTATTAATCATAGAAATAGCATCTGCACCAGCTTCTTCTACTGCTTTTGCCATCTGCACAATATCTGTTACATTTGGAGAAAGTTTTACAATTACAGTTTTTTTAGTATGAGTTTTTACTGCATGAGTTACAGCAGCTGCTGCTTTTGGATCTGTACCAAAAACGATACCGCCTTCTTTTACATTTGGACAAGAAATATTTACTTCTACAGCATCTACGCCGTCAATATCCAAACGCCATGCCATTTCAGCATATTCTTCTACAGAACCTGCGGAAATATTTACGATAACAGCAGTATTATATTTTTTAATTTTTGGTAAGATATCATAAATAAAAGCATCTACCCCTGGATTTTCAAGACCGATACAGTTGAGCATACCAGAAGGAGTTTCTGCAATTCTAACACCTGGATTACCAGCACGAGGTTTTGGTGTAACGCCTTTAGTAACGATTGCACCGATTTCATTTACATCAAGGAAATCTTCATATTCTTTACCAAATCCGAATGTTCCTGAAGCTCCCATTACAGGATTTTTTAATTCAAGATTACCAATCTTTACAGATAAATTCATTAAAATACCTCCTTAGCTTCAAAAACTGGGCCTTCTGTGCAAACTTTACGACGTTTTTTAGTGAGTTTACCTTCAAAAGTACAACCAAGACATACGCCAATACCGCAAGCCATACGTTTTTCTAATGATACTTGGCAATCAATATCATGTTCATAAGCGAGTTTTGCCACGCCTTCCATCATGATATTTGGACCACAAGTATAAATAGCGTCAATATTATTTTCTTTTAAGATTTCAGGCATTAATTGAATAGTGAAACCTTTAAATCCTACAGAACCATCATCTGTTGTGATATAAATTTTATCAGCATATTCTTTTAAATATTCTTCCCAGAATACTTCATCTTTATTTTTACCACCGATAAGTAAAATAGGTTTTTGGTCTTTGAGCAAGCGAGATAAATAGATAAGTGGTGCAATACCTACACCACCGCCTACGAGCAATGGACGACCTTCTTTTAATTTGAAGCCATTACCGATAGGGCCTAAAATACTAAATTCTTCGCCTTCTTTTAATCTAGAATATTCAGCTGTGCCTTTACCGACAATACGATAAATTAAAGTGATTGTACCTTCGTTTTTATCTACATCTGCAATACTGAATGGACGACGCAAAAAGTTTTCACTATGCAAAGTCTTCACATGAACAAACTGACCAGGTTCAGCAAGATTTGCAATTTCTGGAGCTTTGATAACCATGTGTTTTACATTTTCATTTACTGCTTTGTTGAGCAAAATTGTTCCTGTTACTACAAGCTTTTTCAAAAGAAACCCTCCTACTTTTTACACATTATACTTTATAATCATAATACTATATAACTAATTTTTTCGCAAAATTTCTCAGCTAAAAATAATTTTATTTTCATTAATTTATTTTAAATTTATTTTACTTTTTCCAATTTAATTTTTCTAAAATTTGCTTTGTATGTGTTGTTATATATACACCTAATAAAATAACTACTGCGCCTAAACATTCTTCCATAGTAATTATTTCATTTAATGTTATTGAGGCTGTAACAATCCCCACAATAGGCATGATATTTAAAAATATGGAAGCTGTACTTGCACCTACATTTTTTACACCAATATTCCAAAATATCATTGCTCCTACACCACCGAGCCATACAATATATGCAAATGAAGCCATAGCTTTCATAGATAAATCTGGTATAAATAAACCACAGGTAAAATGACCATAGATTGCAATAAAAATCGCACCAAATACTCCTGCCCATGCTGTAACAGATAATACAGACATTTTCTTCATCACACGAATACTGATTAAACAATAAATTGCCCAACTTAATTGAGCTACAAAAAATAATATATCTCCCAAATTAAATGAAATATGTAAAATAATATCTAGATTTCCATTGCTGATTAAATACAATGTCCCTGATATCGAAATTATAATTCCAATCCATTGCAATAAAGCCAATCTTTCACGCAAAAATACAAAAGCTAATAAAGATGTAACAGCTGGCGTCATAGCAGCAATCAAAGTGGCATTAGCTACTGTAGAATATTGTAGCCCTGTAAATTGTGAACCATTATTCAAACTAACGCCTGTTATCCCCATAATTATAAGTGGCAACCAACAACTTTTGGGCGGTATAAAATCTTTTTTATGTGTAATTTTCATCAATAAAAATAAAGTAGCACTAAGTAATAAATATCGGAAAGATACTAAAGTAGGTGGGTTCATCTCCGCTACAATGAATTTCACCACTACAGGCTGAAAACCCCATAAAATTCCAGCCAAAGACAACAACACATAAGCTTTATTTTTCAAAATAACATCTCCATTTAACTAAAACCTAAGTCATCATTATAACATATCCCTATAACGAGATTAAACATAAAATATATTCTAATACTTGCCACTATGCTATAATAAGTTATTATTACTTTTCTTTTATGGACAAAGAAAAGTAACAAAAGAAATCCACCGCAGATAAAATTTTAACTTTGAAAATAATTATCACTTCATACAACGCTTAGAAACTCGCTTCGCTCAAACATTCAGACTAAAACCGTATTCAGTGCTAATTATTTTCAATAACTTAACAGTTACCATTAAAATTTTATAATGCGGAAAATAGATATTACGTGTTATTTTAGTATTTAAATAAATTCAATACCGCAAAAGTCTGCTAACGCGAATATATTTGGTATTATTCTTATATCATATATAAGAAAATAATATGTACTATTTATTGCTTAAATTATAAATCTTATCTGCGGAATTTTTAACGTAATTTTTATTATTTTTAGCATTTTAAAAATATGTTATGCTATTTGTTATAGTTTATTTTTTATATAAAGGAAAAATGTATTTTATAATTCTTAGGAGGGATAATTTTTTTATGTATGATTTAGCTTTAAAAAATGGTTTTATTGTTAATGAAAATGAAATCTATCTAGGAAATATTTATATACAAGATGAAAAGATTGTGGAGATTTCTTTAGCGGATAAGCCTGCTAATGAGGTTTATGATGTTTCTGGTAAGTATCTTTTACCTGGCTGTATTGATACGCATTGTCATTTTCGTGATCCTGGAGCTACTGCTAAGGAAGATTTTACAACAGGCACACAAGCTGCTATTGCTGGTGGTGTAACTACTGTATTTGATATGCCCAATACAAATCCTTCTGTTTTAAATGAGCAAGATTTACTACAAAAAGCAAATTATTTTGCTCCTAAAGCTTTTGCTGATTATGGTATTTGGGGGCTTTCTTTAGGTGAAATCAACCTTGGTGATCTACCTAAACTTTGTGAAGCTGGTGCTAGTGCTGTAAAATTCTTCTGGGGATATGCTATAAATGCCAAAACAAAAGCTTTAATTTATAATTACAATCCTAAAGATGAAGATATTATCCCACCTCTTGGCGATGGTGAAGTCTATGAAATTTTTGAACAAATGGCAAAAACAGGAAAAATAATCGCCATTCATGCTGAAAATATTGAATTAATTCAAACTTTGACTAAACGTCTTCAACAATCTGGTAAAAAAGATTACGAAGCTTTAATCCAATCTCGACCAGCTCTAGCCGAAGCTTTGACCATTCAAACAGCTAGTCTACTTGCTAAAGCCACTGGTGCTAGACTTCACATTCTTCATTTGACTTCTAAAATGGGAATGGAAGCAGTCGCTCAAGCAAAGGCTAATGGTGTAAATATAACTGCTGAAACTTGCCCACAATATCTATTTTTATCTGCTAAAGATTATGATAGTGTGGGACCAATGATGAAAGTATATCCTGTCATTAAACATGAAGAAGATAGACTTGCACTTTGGCAAGGATTGAAAAATGGTACTATAGATTTTATCGCTTCTGACCATGCACCACATATCATTAGTGAAAAACAAGGTGATTTATTCTCCATTCCTGCTGGCATGTGCGGTGTAGAAACTATGCTTCCATTAATGCTCAATGAAGTAAATAATGGTCATATCACTTTACCTTTCTTGGTGAAAGTCATGGCTAAAAATGTAGCTGATATCTATAATTTACCAAATAAAGGTAATTTAGAAATCGGTAAAGATGCCGATATTGTAGTTGTCGATATGAATAAAGTTGATACTATTGAAAATGAAAAACTTCACAGTAAACAACCACTAACTGCTTTTGCTGGTAGAAAAATCAAAGGTTGGCCTATCAAAACATTTTTACGTGGTCAATTGGTTGTGGATAATAATAAAATCTGCCAAGATAAAGCTTGTGGTAAATGGATAAAATAATTAAATTTTAAATAAAAAAGCTCTTAATAGAAAAAACTGCACTCAAAAATTTTGGAGATGCAGTTTTTTTCTAAATACTCAAATACAGCTCATTTTCACTCATGGATAACTTATTATAAACATGGTAATATTACACAACTGCTTCATAAAAATCATAAATACATTTCTCTTTCAAACAAAAAATTATTAAATATAAACATTACTAAGAAAAGAAGTAAAGTATCTATGAAAAAATACAAATTTTAAAAAACCGTCTTAATAAAATTGTTAATTTAATTGATAATCATAATTATATTGTTATAATTAAGGTAAAAAACTTTATAAATGAGGTTTTAATATGTTATTAAAAATAGAAAATTTAGGAATGATAGATAGAGCCAATATAGAAGTAAATGGGATAACGATAATAGCAGGAGATAATAATACGGGAAAATCTACTATAGGTAAAGCTTTATTTGCAATATTTAATGCTTTATGTAATAGTGAAGAAAAAATAAAAGATTTACGTGGACAGGAATTAAATGAAAATATTCAACATATATGTATGGATTACTTTGATAAAGAAGAATATATAAATATTGGACTAAGCTTGGGTATGCAATTATCAAATCAAATAATGTACAATAAAAATGTTAATATAGAAGATGAAATAAAATCGATAATAAATCATTATCAAGTAGAAATTTCAGAAGAAAGTTTAAGCGAT
>ULSJ01038080.1_pt1 | contig 37507 bp, 22 predicted proteins | sample 1956291 | NCBI WGS metagenome assembly ULSJ01 (sample SAMEA4835705, study PRJEB28245) | human gut metagenome | biome: gut microbiome; material: fecal sample | place: Denmark | collected 2008 | reverse complement strand
GCCGGTTTAGCCAAGTTAACTGTCAAGTCAACTACAGATACATCCAAAGTCGGAACACGCATAGACATACCAGTCAGTTTACCGTTCAAAGCCGGGATAACTTTACCTACAGCCTTAGCAGCACCAGTTGAAGACGGGATGATGTTACCAGAAGCAGCACGACCACCTCTCCAGTCTTTCATAGAAGGACCGTCAACAGTTTTCTGAGTAGCAGTAGTAGAGTGAACTGTAGTCATCAAACCATCAGTGATACCCCATTTGTCGTTCAATACTTTAGCGATCGGAGCCAAGCAGTTAGTAGTACAAGAAGCGTTAGAAACGAACTGAGTACCCTTAACATAAGTCTTTTCGTTAACACCGCAAACGAACATCGGAGTGTCATCCTTAGAAGGAGCTGACATTACAACATATTTAGCACCAGCTTCGATATGAGCCTGAGCTTTTTCTTTAGTCAAGAACAAACCAGTAGATTCTACTACGTATTCAGCACCTACTGCATCCCATGCCAATTCTTTCGGATCCTTGCAAGCAGTTACACGGATTTCTTTACCGTTAACGATCAATTTGCTGTTTTCTACGTCAGCTTCGATAGTACCGTCGAATTTTCCGTGCATTGTATCGTATTTCAACATGTAAGCCAAGTAATCAACCGGGCACAAGTCGTTAATACCTACGATCTGAATATCGTTTCTCTTCTGAGCAGCACGGAATACAAAACGGCCGATACGACCGAAACCATTAATACCTACTTTAATCATTTTGTTTAAAATTTAAAGGTTTTATAATAAAATTTATAAACACTAGCTATCTTTCGCATCAGGTAAAATCTCGACTTATCGTCCCCTTTCTTCCTTAATGCGATGCAAAAATAACGATTTCTTTTGAATTTCGTTCATTAAAAGTATTAAAATTAAGAAAAAAAATCATCTCATTTACATCTTATCCAGATGTAACAATGTTTTTATTGACGAAATGTACAAATCAATAAAAAAAACATTACTTTTACATGACTAACACAAAAGAAAGAACCATGAAAAAATTCAAGATCTTCCAGGATTTCAAAGCATTCGCCATCAAGGGCAACATGATAGACATGGCCGTGGGTGTAATCATTGGCGGTGCTTTCGGAAAAATCGTAAGTTCCATTGTAAACGATCTCATCATGCCGCCGTTAGGACTGTTAATCGGAGGAGTAAACTTCAAAGACCTGAAACTGGTATTAAAACCGGAGTTTGTCAAAGACGGAGAAGAAATGGCCGCCGTAACCCTCAATTACGGAAATTTTCTGCAAAATGTATTCGATTTCTTGATTATCGCCTTTTCTGTCTTTCTGTTCATCCGCCTTATCACGCACCTTATCAATAAGAAGAAGAAAGAAAGTGCTACGGCTCCCACTCCACCTCCAGCACCCACCAAAGACCAGGAACTTCTGATCGAGATCAGGGATCTACTGAAAGAAATGAAAAACCAGAAATAACTTTTCACCCGGTACGCCATATATAAATAAGGTGTAAACCGTACAATCATCAGAACGCTAAAGACATCACATAAATTTTAAATCAAGAATATATGAACACCAAATCGTATTGTCTGGCACTCTGCTGCCTGCTGACCGTCTCGGCTACTTATGCAGAGAACATTCGCAAGAAAGTAAAAAATGCCGCAGGCATAGAAGTAACCTATCAATCCAGCTACAAGGGGAAAACGGCTCCCGGACAGCTCTTGATGAAAGTCATGGGAAACGAAGTGTCACTTACACAGATCCCTCCGAAAGAAGAAGCTGACAAAAAAGAAGAAGTACGCGAGCAGGACAAAGCTCCCGTCATCGGAAGTTACATCGATTACCAGGCTTGTAAATCCTACAAGCGTGCCGAACTCCCCGATGGAAGAATCATTTCAGCCGCCACTCCGTTTGAGTTTGGCAAGGGATTCAAGGAAGTAGGAACCGATAAAGTCCTGGGACTGGACTGCAAGATCCTGCAGACCATCATCAATTCGAATACCATCCAGGTATGGTACACTACTGACATTCCGTTCCGTGGTACCCCACAGGCCAATGTCGGCGTACCGGACGGTCTGGTTCTGAAAATAGTCCGCAACGGTGACATGGTTCAGGAAGCCGTCCGCATCCAACCGGAAAAGAAGGTATCGGCTTCTCTCCTGCCCACTTCCTGGGGAAATATCATGGACATGGCCGATTACCAATACACCATCAATCAGAGCGGTGTCATCACAATCCCTGTATTCGATGAACAGACCATCAGTTTCAACGGCGCCAAACTTCCAGACCAGTTAAACGAGAACGAATGTTACAGGGCTGCCGGAGGTACCGTCATCCTGAAGAAAGTCAAACTGCCGGATTATGTATCCAACCGTACGGTTTTCGCCGAAGTATCCCAATATTCCGACGGCGATGCTTACGACCGTACCGGATCTGTTTTCATTATACCAACCGATAAGAAACAGTCGTTCCTCGACGCTCTGCGCGACCTGAACAGCGTTCCTTTCTTCCGTTCTGACAGCACAGAATATCACGGACTGGTGTCTACAGATACCTACGACACCCCCCTGGAATTGATGCGTTTCTTCACGGGATTCGGTGTACGCAGCTACAATCACAACAAGGTAATGGGACAAGACTGGGTAGATTCCGTCCTGTACAAGAGCGAAGTCACTCCGCTCATCGAGCACTTGCAGGGTGAAGCCTGGATAGGAGCCTACATCGGCAACTGGGACGCCAAAGGACATCGTCTTTCCTTGAAACTGAAATACTATCCGGACGAAGAACACCGGATGTACAAGTCCATTCCCCTCTTCAATACCGTGAACTACATGGAACAGGCCGGACAGCCTTATCCCATCTTTATGCTGAAAGATTCGCTGAAAGCTACCTTTACCCTGAAAGAGCCGGTAAAAGGCGCCAAGCTTTACTACTTCACTACCGGACATGGAGGCTGGGGAAACGGTGACGAATTCAACCAAAAGCCGAATACCATTTACCTGGACGGACAGAAAGTGATTACTTTCATCCCCTGGCGTGACGATTGCGGCACTTACCGCAACTGGAATCCCTGTTCCGGCAATTTCTCCAACGGCCTGAGTTCTTCCGACTTAAGCCGCTCCAACTGGTGTCCGGGAACGGTTACCAATCCGGAATACATCTACCTGGGCGATCTGGATGCAGGCACCCATACCATCACTGTTCAGATTCCGCAAGGAGCTCCTGAAGGAGGCAGCAACAGCTACTGGTGTATCTCCGGTACCTTGATTTATTGATTCATCCTTCATCAAGCAAAAGTCCCAGGCCTGAAACAGGACCTGGGACTTTTGTCATTTCTGTTCCAACAACCACGAATCGAAGAAGAAACAAAAACCAATCCAATCAGAAAAATTCTATAAACCCCGTCGGGGTTTATAAAAACTGCGTCGGCGTTTATATAAACCACGTCGGAATCTATACAAACGCCGACGTGGTTTATAGATCGGACGCAGGAATTGCAAAGAATCGGATACCAGTTTTCCAGTTGGCAAATAAAGCAAACCGGACAAATTCTTCCTTTCCCTCCAAGACAGCCCGGATTACTCCAGCCAGGCCAGTGCGGCAGCACCCAAAATGGCAGCCTCCGCATCGTTCAATGCCGAAAGAAGAATTTTTGCGGTACCTTTATAGTTTTCGAAAACCTCTTTATCGTAGGTTTCCTTCACGGGATTCATCAGCAGGTCACCGGCTTTCGTCAGGCCACCAAACAGAATGAAAGCCTCCGGATCTGAGAATGTAGCAAAATTAGCCAGACTCTCGCCCAACAATTTTCCGGTAAACCGAAAAACCTCGTTGGCTATCCGGTCACCCTTGACAGCCGCCTCATAGACATCTTTCGAAGTAATTTCATTATCCGCCATTGCCCTGAGCAGGCTGGGGCTGTCATCTTTTTCCAGAAACTCGACGGCCGTACGGGCCACACCCGTCGCCGAGCAATAGGCTTCCAGACATCCCTTTCTGCCACACGGACAATCTCTTCCATTCTCCGGACGGATCGTTGAATGCCCGAGTTCACCGGCAAAGCTGTTCTTGCCATAAACCAGCTTTCCGTTTACCACAATTCCACTTCCTACTCCGGTACCCAGTGTAATCATGATAAAATCTTTCATGCCTTTGGCAGCCCCGAACAACATCTCGCCCAAAGCCGCCGCCTTCGCATCATTCGTTATACGAACGGGCAACTTCATTTCCCGCTCCAGCAAATCGGCCAGAGGAACGACTCCTTTCCATGGAAGATTGGTCGCATTTTCGATGGTTCTTTTCCAGTAGTTTACATCCGGAGCTCCTATTCCGAACGCATGAACCGATTTTTCACATCCACACGACGAAATCAGTTTCCGGGCTTCCGAAGCACATCGCGAAACATAATCCTCCAGCACCGGATACTCCCGCGTTCTGAAGGAAGAAGTAGCATACACCTTACCTTCCCTGTCTACAATACCCAGTACTGAATTTGTTCCTCCCAGATCCAGTGCCAGCACATATTCCGTTTCTTTCATAATGTCGATTTCAGAATTTCAGGATGTTCTTTATAAACCTTCACAATCAGCTCACCAAACAAGGTATTGGTCCACGCAAACCACGAACGCGTAAACTTTGCCGGATCGTCTACATGAAACGATTCATGCATGAAACCCGTATCGGCATCTGTATTTTTCAGCAATGTAATGCATTGTCTGATTTCATCTACGTCGGACGTGGTAAGCCCCTTCATGATAATACTCATCGGCCAGGCATAATCCAATCCTACATGAGGACCGCCTATTCCTTCGCCTGCCTTTCCCTTGAAGAAATACGGATTATTATCGCTCCAGACAAATTTCCGGGTATTCAGGTACAACGGATCGTCCTGTGAGCAATATTCCAGATAAGGTGCGGCCAGCAGGCTAGGTACATTGGCATCGTCCATACAAAGACTGTTGCCGAAGCCATCGACTTCGAACGCATAGATTTTTCCTGCTACCGGATGATTTACAACCCCATATTTTTGAATCGCTTCGTCTACCTCATCAGCCAGTTGCGAGCATTCCTGTGCGAACTCCCTGTTGCCATAGACCTGGGTCTCGATCTCGGCCAACTGCCTGAGCGAAACCACGGCAAACATGTTCGAAGGAATCAGGAAACCATACTGGGTAGCATCATCAGACGGACGGAAAGCCGAATAAATCAGTCCAACCGGCTTTACAGGCGCGCCATAACCGCCGTTGATCTGTGAATCCGTAGGTCTGTCGCAATCTCTGGTAAAGCTGTAAGGACCCAGTCCGTCTTTCCGCTGCTGTTCCTTGAATGTCTGTACCACCAGTTTCATGGCATCATGCCACACCGTGTCGAAAACGGATGTATCGCCGGTAATCAGCCAGTAATGATAAGCCACACGGATAGGATAACACAACGAGTCTATTTCCCATTTCCGTTCATGCAGCTCCTTCACCATGTGCTGGGTATGGTCGGTTTCCCAGTAGCTGCCCAAAGGGCCGTCATTGAAAGCATTTGCATACGGATCGATCAGGATGCACTGTGCCTGACGGTTGATGAGTCCCATGACCAGTTTCTGCAGTTCCTTGTCTTCCTTCAGAAGTTGCAGATACGGCCACACCTGAGCCGAAGAATCCCTCAGCCACATGGCATGAATATCCCCCGTTATGACAAACGTATCGGGTTTCTTTCCCTTCATCTGGAACTTTACGGTCGTATCCAGGGTATTGGGGAAACAATTCTCAAACATCCATTTCAGCTTGGGATCGCTGATGGCATCCGTTACTTCCACAATCATCTTCTCTACAGCTTCAGAACTGAAATTGCGTTTGGACAGTTCCGGACGTTTGGATTCGTACGTCACCTGCTGCGCATAGCCTTCCGTGTATCCCGAACATGCCAGCAATAATGCCATGGCCGAAATGCTTAACCATCTGTTGTTTTTCATCGTATTTTCCTTTAGAAATTATTCGTTCCTTCTTTTACCTGTACCTTCATCTCCTTTCCTCCATAAAGGATAGTCAGTTCAAAAGGTACATTCGATTCTACGGTTACCTGAGGTTTCTCCGAAACCGAACGCCTGCTCTTCGCCTTAAAGGAAATCATGCCGTCAGGTCCGAAAGGATAACGTTCGATACCGTTCTCTTCGGTCAGATTCATGTCCCATACAATCTTGCCTTCCGTATAGTCCCCCCTGATACCGATGATATATTCTATCAGCTCGGCGATGGGAGCAAGTCCCGTCCATCCGATGAACTCCTTACGGGCCATAAATCCCGGATCGGCAGATTCCGGAGCGTAGTACTCCCAGAAAGTACCGGTCTTCTGATATACCTGAAAGACCTGATCGTAATGACTTAACGCAATCTTACGTGCCAGTTCCCGATAGCCTTTCCTCACCAGTCCGTTCATTACCATATAGTTGGTTCCCGGCCATATACCTCCCTGCCAGTATCTGCCGTTGGCCTTATACCGGGGATTGTCTGCCGACAAGGAAGGCACCATAAACGGACGCTTGAAGGTTTCCGGATTTTCCAGCTGGCTGACCAGTCTTTTTGTCTGCTCATCATTCAGCACATCGGAATAAAGCGCCCAGAAAGCACCGATTCCCTTTGTTTTTCCCAGTGAGCCATCGGCATACTGATCGTACAGGAACCCGGTCTTATCGTCCCACAAATTTTCGCTGATGTATTTTTTAAGCACCTGGATTTCGTCTTCCAGTTCTTCGATTTCCTGCCATCTCTCCAGATAAAATCCCATTTCAAGAAGCAGATTGGCCGTAAACAACTGCTGGAGATTCGTGTCCAGCCAGATCATGTGACCATGGCTGTAAATCGGATTGTATTTAGATTCCACTCTCGGCATATTATCCATACCGGTTCCCCAGCCGCTGGACCAGTACGTTCCATTCCGCCATGTCCTGTTCAGCCGCAGCCATTTGTAATACGCACAGAGTACCGGGAATATCTTGTGCAACCGTTCCACATCGCCAAACTGATGATAGTAGACCATCTCACACCAAGGTATCAGATTCGGGCCCGTGCTCACGGGATCGTATCTCTCAAAACAGTCGGCACCGTCTGCCTTGATTTCCCTGCAAATGAACCCATCCGGATGCTGTTTCGCATAAAAGTTATCCAATGTATTCTGGAACGGGAAGAACCGGGCCCCGTACCGGGCAAACATCAAGATAAACGAAGAATCCCACATGAAGATATTGCCATTGTAAGCCGTATCGATATAAGGAGCGACAAAACCGGAACCCGGCAACGGATTCTTGATGTTGCCAACCGCAATTTCCCATGCCCGCCAATACATGGCAATCTCTTCGGGATGTCCGCTCCAGACAGGCATAGGCAGAATCTTCCTGGCTTCCTCAAAAGTCCCCGGAGTGATATATTTCGGTCTGGCAATACGATAGGTATTTTCGGCGACAAGCGGTTCCTTTACATACGTATCCTTGTAAGGCAAATGATAGATGCTGTCGTTTCCGCAACTCTGAGAGAATGCATGACCGCCACATACAAACAGCATTCCGACAGCCAGACAAAAGGTATGTTGTATTCTCTTTCTTCTCACTATCCAAATATATTTAAAGGTTAAGCAAAGATTTTATTTTATGAAAGATATCCGTGTTTTCATAGATTCCGGTGAAAAGTTCAGAACCGGGTCCGAACGCATAAACCGGAACCATTACACCGGAATGATCGGTAGTAGAGAACTTACACTTGATTTCTCCCTTGTCTTTGTCTCCACCTACCAGGGTTAGTCCGCCGGTTTCATGATCCGCGGTAATCACTACCAGTGTTTCTCCGTCCTTTGCGGCCCATTTCAGCACCTGACCGATAGTACGGTCGAAATCATGGGTTTCCTGCATCAGCAGATTCAAGTCATTAAAATGTCCGTAATCATCCAGCTGAGAACCTTCTATCATCATAAAGAAGCCTTTCGGATTCTGATTCAGCAATTCAATGCCCTTCAACGCTGACTGAGCCAGGCGATCGCCTCTTTCTGCAGGCAACGGAGTATCTACCGAATCGGTTACGGCAAAGATTTTACCCGATTTCAGCTTCTGGCATTCTTCCCAGCTGCGAGCCACCTGATAACCTTTCTGTTCCAGTTCCTTGAAGATGTTACGTCCATCCTTTCTGTTTTCAAACTTCTTGGCTCCACCACCCACAACATAGTCGGCGTCACAATTTACGTAATCGGCAATGATCTCATCTTCCTGATCACGGTCTACATTGTGACAACAGAAATCAGCCGGTGTGGCATCCCACAAACGGCAAGTCACGGCTACACCTGCCGACAAGCCTTTCTTTTTCGCCAGTGTTATCAAGGAAGGTTGCGGATTTCCATCTGCATCAACTCCTACAGAATGGTAATTCGTCTTTTTCCCGATAGCCATGGCCGTGCCTCCCGCTCCGGAATCCGTAATAAGCCTATTGGCACAATAAGTTTTCGACAAGCCGGTCGTTTCACAATTCTCCAGGTATAATTTCCCGTGATTGGCCGCCCATGCCGAATACACATGCATCAGACTCATTCCATCACCAATCATCAGGATCACATTCTTTACTTTGTTTCCTGTTGGAGGAACAATCTTTTCTACCGGATAAGGCTTTTCCATGACATAAGTCTGTACCTGATCGGTTCTGCTATTCTGAGCAACTGCGTTTCCTGCAATGACCATTGATGCCATACAGGCAACAAGCCACTTATTAATTCTAAAGTCCATTGTGTTTAATTTTTTATTGTAAGTTAGGTTTCTTCATTTAATAAAAAGACGACTGGCCGGAATAGCCTCCATCCGATCCGAAGAAGGAATCATCCACTCCCACCCCAGTTCTTCGCCTTCATAATCTTCGAAATACATCAGCTTATACGGATGCAGACCTTTCTTCAAGGCTATTTTCCCCGAAGCACTGATGGCTGCATGCGACCCGTCATTATCGACCACCTTTGTATCGCCGATATACAATACACTTCCATCATCCGACTTTGTGGCGAACGTATATACGCCGTCTTCCGGCACATCAATCAGTCCTTCAAATATATATCCGAAATGATCGGCCTGCGGAGCTTCCTTGATAGAAGGTTCCTTCATTTCTCCCGTGCCGACCGGTTTATGCTCAGCCAGATCACCGACTGCCTGAAAATATCCTTCAAAATAAGCATACGATGTTCCGTTTTTGGAAGCTGACGCAGCCACAGCAGGACTTAACACAGCTTTGGTAGCTTCAATGCTGAGAATCCGGCTAGGCGTATACCCTTCCTTGAAAGCTCTGGCCTTCAGGGTGACTGTCTGATCAACAGACAAAGTATTCTCGTACAACGACGATTTTTCTGTAGGTTCACTGCCGTCTAATGTATAATAAATCTTTGCGCCGGCAGTAGCAGAACCCAGATTCACATCCAGATGTTCCAAAAACAGATTAAGGTCTCTATCGACATAAGGCATGGCTACTACAGCTCCCTGGGTATACGAATACGGGAAAGCCTCAGCATTTGTCCCTCTCTTCAGATTCGGCTCTTCCGACAAGACAAACTCCAGCATGCCGCCTTCCATCAGCTGACTGTAAGTAATAAAGTTCTTGTCAATCACCTGCCCATTCAGCCGGACTTCATCAATATATTTCTTTTGAGAACTTCCATCTGCTTTAATCAGAAGCTGTTTTCCGTTGGCCAGCTTCAGTTTTACCTCGTCAAACAACGGAGTGGTAAGAACAAATTCATTGCTTCCGGGACACACCGGATAAAATCCCATCGCCGACAGAATATACCAGGCCGACATCTGTCCGCAATCTTCATTGCCGATGATACCCTCCGGAGTCGGAGCATACATTTCATCCAGCAATCTTCGGGTCATTGCCTGAGTAAGCCACGGTTTCCCGATGTAATTGTACAAATAAGCCATGTGATGACTCGGTTCATTGCCATGCGCATACTGTCCGATCATTCCCGTAATGTCTGAAAGTTCTCCTTCTATGTGAGAGCTGACCGTAAACAACGAATCCAGACTGGCCTCAAAAGCCTCCGTACCTCCAAACTGTTGAATCATGCCATTGACATCGTGCGGAACAAAGAATCTGTACTGCCAGGCCGTAGCCTCCGTATAATCCCGACCTACTTCATACGGATTAAAATTGTTCATCCAGTTGCCGTCTTCACGTTTGCCTCTGAAAAAACGGGTCAATCCGTCGAATACGTTGATATAGTTCTGAGAACGGTTGATATAAGTTTCATAAATATCGTTCTTACCCATTGCCCTGGCCATCTGAGCAATGGTCCAGTCATCGTAAGCGAACTCAAGCAGACACGATACCGACTCTTTTTTGATGTTGGCAGGAATAAATCCATTCTTGATATAATATGCCGCCCCCTTCTGGTTTATCTCCGAAGATCTGACCATGGCCGACAATGCTTTTTCCGCATCAAAGCCCCGGATGCCTTTCAGGTATGCGTCGGCAATAATAGAAACCGCATGATAACCAATCATCGTATGGGTCTCGCCGGCCGAAAGCGGCCACAACGGAAGCTCACCCGAAGCGTCGTACATATTGAGAAAAGAATTGATCATATCATTGACCAGCACCGTATCTACCAGTGTCATTAACGGATGCCATCCTCTGAAAGTATCCCAGGTAGAAAATGTGGAAAACATTTTTCTCCCTTTCGATGCATTTCCCGTCGACATGTCATGACGCCTGTATTCACCATTGACATCGCTTACCTGATTAGGGACCACCATGGCATGATACCAGGCCGTATAGAAATTAGTCCGTTGTGCCTCAGTTCCCCCTTTTACCGCTACCACCGACAGCGCATTTTCCCATGCTTCTGCTGCCTGGGTCTTCACACGGTCAAAATCGAATCCTGAAATTTCTTTTTCCAGATTCTCACGGGCATTTTCCTTACTTACAATAGAGATTCCGACTTTAGCAATGACTACATTCTTTCCACCAAAAGACGCTACAGCCTGCAAATGAGTTCCTCTGATCGAATCGGTTCCAACACTTTCCTTATTACCCGTAAAAAGACGAAGCTTCTGTATCGGTTCCGAAAACTGAATTGTGAAAAAGACATACTGATTGTCTACCCACCCTCTGGTCTTTCGCATGCCAGAAATTTCGTTCACCCCGGTCTGCTCCATTTCGGCCTCGTAAATGAACTCATTGTCCAGTAAATGAGCCAAATCGACAATTACTGAAGCCTGTTCGGGCGAATTGAAGGTGTATCTGTGTATTCCCGCATGAGCCGTAGCAGACAATTCCACCTTGATATCTTCCTGATCAAGATACACAGAATAATATCCGGGAACAGCTTTTTCATTTTTGTGCGAAAAAGAGGCCGGCGCATACATAGTTCCGGTTGTGCTTTCTGCTAAAACCGGTTTATCCGCAGGGCGAAGCAACAGGTCGCCCAAATCTATGCATCCTGTACCGCTCAGATGCGTATGAGAAAATCCTAAAATGGTAGAATCCGAATAATGATAGCCCGAACAGGCATCCCAGTTTCCTCTCCGGGTATCCGGACTCAACTGCACGGCACCAAATGGAACCGTGGCTCCCGGATAGGTATGCCCATGGAATCCCGTCCCTACAAACGGATCTACATAATCTATTGCAGTCTTGTTGTCCGGAACAGCCCATGCACTCACCGCACACAAACAAGCCGCAAAAATTAATGATGTCTTCATAATATTAACTAACATGATAAATTTAAGAACACATTGTCGTACAAAAAAATGTCATTCCCAACTTGGAATATTTTGTATATATATTCTAAATCAGGAATGACAAATATAGCTATTTACAAAAAAACATCAGCTATTTAATAGCCTTTATTTTGTTTTAACTTACCATTTGATTTGGTAATCTGATTAGACGGATAAGGAAATACCATCATATAGTCCTCATACGTATTCTTTTCCTTGTAATCTTCGTAGTCGCCGATAGTGAAAGCTGACTCCGGATTTGAACGGTCTTCATAGATACGTACCCGAGGATGAGAATTCAGCTCTTTGGTAGCAAGTTCCTTGATTTCCGCATTGCTGGAGCGATGCCAACGTTTCAAGTCGAACAAGTGATCGGTATATTCGAATGCCAGCTCGCAACGACGTTCGTGATACAAATCCTTCATGGTAGGAGTACCTTCCAGAGGTGTCAGGTTAGAACGCAGACGGATTCTATTCAGATCAGCCTTGGCCAACTCCGGTTTTCCGGTCATCAGATAAGCTTCCGCTCTAAACAGCAACATTTCAGCAAAACGAATCAACGGGAAATTGATACGGGCCGTAGGCCAGTCACCGTTTGCATTTACATAACCTTCTGTGGTTGCGTCTTTATGCTTGAAAGGATCCATGTATTTGTTGATCTGGAATCCCGCAGCCAAATCGGAAACAGAGAAGAATCTACGCTTTTCACCAAAGAATTCAAACTCCTGATTGTATTCCAGTATAGAACGGACCAGACGATCATTTCCGGCTCCATCCTTAGCCATTTCTTCGTAAATATCATAAGACGGTTTCATCTGTCCCCATCCGTTGTAGATACCCCATCCTTTATTTTCAAGTACTACACCAGGGAATTCTACACCCCCACCGGTAGAACCACCGTTTGAAGGAATGGACCAGATATATTCGGCGTTCCAGAAATCGGCAAAATCAGAAGAGAAAATTTCGGCGAACGTCGGAGCCAGGTCACGTCCGTACGTATTTTCCAGTTCATTGACCATCTCAATGACATCGTTCCATTTTCCTTCGTCCCAGGTTGCCCAATATGCATAAACTTTAGCCTTGTAGGCTACCGCAGCTGCCTGATGAGCCCTGCCTTTGTCATCATCCGAATATTCTTCAAAGCGTGGCAAATAAGAGATGGCCTTGTCCATATCGTCGATAATGGCCTGATAGTTATCCGTTACAGAAGCCAGCTGTGGAGGAATGGAGTTATCATAATCCCCCTCAAAATCTTCGTATCTCACAAAAGGCACTCCCTGTTCATTCGTACCATAACGGTAAGCAATCCAGAAATGCGCCATACCTCTCATAAAATAGGCTTCACCCAGACTTCTGGCTTCTACAGATGTCAGTTCCGTAGTCTTTTCCTTATTCAATAACTGTTTGATAATCCAGTTTGAACGAGACATATTCTGATAGAACATATCGAAAGTTCCACTGATAGGACTTTCGTCACCGGTATAGGCAAAGGTAGCCAGCGTATTATATCCTCTGGTACGTCCCCAGACGATGTCGCAGGCAGCTCCCTGCTCCCAGAAAAGCTCACGACCAAAGCCATTCTCCTGATGTATCGGAGCGTAAAGACCATCAATCGCATCGATTGCCTGCTGGTCATTGGTAAAGTAAGCATTGGTAGTAGGATTTCCTTCTGATTGAACGTCCAGAAAATCACTACATGAACTCAAAATAAGTCCAGATAATGCAAATATGGATATATATTTTTTCATATTCGTCTAAATGTTATATGTTTTAATAAGTCAATTTAAATCCTACGGACAAAACTCTTGAAACCGGATATTTCATTGTATCATATCCGCCACATTCCGGGTCGATACCGGAATAGTTGGTAATTGTAAACAGATTCTCACCGCTGAAGTATACAGACATACGGCTGTTTCTCTGTTTCAGGTGTGCAACCTTCTGCAATACATCTGTCAGGTCGTATGAAACCGTAAGATTCTTGAGTCGGAGGTAAGAAGCATTTTCAAGATACCAGTCAGACGGCGTACTGAAGTTGCTATTGGGGTCATTCTTAGACAATCTAGGAATATCAGATGAAGTATTTGTAGGACTCCATGCATCCAGTATTCTTCTGTCACGGTTGAAGTTTCCTTCCACATCACTCAATGTCATGTATTTTGCAACGTTCAGAGCCTGTGCACCACCTACTCCCTGGAACATCGCACTTACAGAAAGTTTCTTGTACGTAAATCCACCGGTCAGAGCAAACGTTGTCTTAGGAGTAGCACTTCCACAATACTGACGGTCTTCGTCATTAATTGTACCATCACCATTGGCATCTACAAATTTCAAGTCACCGGCCTGCGCTGAAGGCTGAATACGATTTCCATTCTTATCAACGTATGCAGCAGCTTCCTCATCGCTTTGGAATATGCCATCGGTTCTGATCAGATAATAGGAATTCAAAGGTTCACCCTCTGCTGTCTGATACATGTAAGGCAGATTTCGGAAACTACCGTCACCCGTCCATACACCCGGATTTCCGTTTTCATCCTTCACACCTATATCAGATACCCAGTTCTTCAGATAAGAGAAGTTTGCAGACAAGAAGTAAGAGAAGTTCTTGTTCACCCGATCGTTCCAGCTTACCTGAGCTTCGAAGCCACGGTTTCTTACCTCACCCTGGTTTACCAGCATGGCATCCACACCGATGGTGCTAGGCCAGTCCATAGTCTGAGTCTGAATCAGGTTGAATGTACGTTTGTCAAAATAATCCAACTGGATAGACAAACGTTCCTTAAACATCTCAATATCCAAACCTATATCGGTCTGTTCGGAAGTTTCCCAAGTCAGATCCGGATTTACGGCTGTCTGATAATAAACAAAGTTGTTCCAAAGTTTATTTGACATTACACCATACTGAGCCTGTTCTGTCCAAAACGTAGTACCCAGCAGCGGTGAACTATAGTTATAATTGATAGATCCCAGGTTACCTACACGTCCCCATGATGCACGGATTTTCAGCAAGCTGATCAGATCACTCTTGTGAAAGAATTTTTCGTTGGAAATCTTCCATGCGGCTGTAGCTGCAGGGAAATCACCGAAATTATGAGCTTGAGGCAAACGTCCGGCATAATCCCGACGCCAGGAGGCAGTTACGAAATAACGGTCATCGTATGAATATGCGGCACGGGCAATCAAAGAAACGTTTGCATCCGGTCCGGTCATATAGTCGGTAGCAGAAAGTGTTCCCGCATAAGCCAGATACTGCAGATAAGCACTTTCATCCTGGAGATCCTGAGCATCAACCTCAAATCCTCTGGTAGTGAAATGATCGGCTGTTGTAGAGAACAGGAAGCCAACGGTATGTTTATCAAATGTGTTATCGTAAGTCAATGTATTTTCCGTCTTCCAACTGTCGCTACGATAAGCACTTTCAACCAACGAGTTAGAAAGATCCGGTTTACCGACTTCATCTCTCACTGGAGTAAAAACCTTGTAGTTATTGTTCTTCAGGTTATAGGTAAATCGGCTGATAAACTTAAGCCCCGGAATGACGTTGGCAATTTCCAGACTACTGGTCGACCAGATATCGCTTGTCCGGTTAAATATATTTTTTGCTTCCAGTTCACGAACCGGATTGACGGCATCACCGTGTATATCCGCATAGTTAGAACCATACTTAGCTATATAGTCCGGATCTTCTGTGGTTGTACCTCCGTATGTACCATCCAACGGATTGTATACTGTTGCACTGGCCGGCATATAAATGGCCGAAAGGATGGCTCCCGTATAGGCACTGCTGGTATCTCCGGTACGGCTTTCAGTATTTTTCCACACGAAATCTTCGTTGATGGTCACCCATTTATTCAGTTTAAATCTGCCGTTGTATCTCAATGACAAGTTCTTATTGTACGTATTGATCAACGTACCTTGATCGTTATCGTATGCAAAAGAAACACGGTTAGAGAAATTTTCCGTACCTACATTCAATGCTACATTATGACGCTGATACAAGGCCGTACGGAAAATCTCATCCATCCAGTTTGTACGCGTCGTACCAACCCACGGGTTCTTGGTTACATCCCATCCTTCCGGAAGTGTAAATCCGGCGTTGGCATACGATAACTTACGCATCTCTATTTCTTCTTCAGCATTCAACGGTGTAGGAAGATTGGTTGCCTGACGTACACCGAACGTAGCATCGTAACTCAACGAAGGCGCACCTTCTTTTGCTTTTTTGGTAGTTACAAGGATTACACCACCCGCACCCGACTGAGCTCCATAAATCGCTGCAGAAGCGGCATCCTTCAACACCGTGATAGATTCAATATCGTTCATGGAAGCAATCGGAGCACCCGGCACACCGTCAACGACCCACAATACATTGTCACCGTTCTGTGAACCTTGACCACGGATAACAATAGAAGGGGTAGCTGTCGGGTCACCACCGTCTGACTGAACAGTTACACCGGCCAACTGTCCTTGAAGCATACTTTCCGCAGAGCTGACAGGACGACTTGTAAGTTCTTCCGTATTACTGATAACACCTACAGAAGCCGACAAGTCCTGTTTACGAGCGTTTGCTCCATATCCAAGAACTACTACCTCATCCAATACTTCCGTATCTTCTGCCATGACGACAGTCAAATCTTTACCCGTAGGAACAACTTCCTGACTTACATAACCGATGTATGAAATAACCAGTTTTTCATTTCGGTTTACATCAATGGTAAACTCACCATCGATGTTTGTGATCGTACCACGTGTCGTACCTTTTACAACAATAGATGCACCAATAATTGCATCCCCATTCTTGTCAATAACCCGTCCTCGAACGGATTGATTTTGGGAAACCGAGTAACTTGAGTTCAAAGCTACGGGATTACCTGCTGTATTGGCTGATAAGGACAAGCATACAGACGCAACTCCCAATAAACTTACAAATCTTTTTTTCATCTTTTTTATATTACATTAGATAGTATTATAATGAATCATCTCATATTTCAGTATACGATCAATACTCCACAAAGGTAATGAACGATTTTATTCGAAAAATTATTTGTCAAAGAATAAACTTAAGTTCGTATGTTTTTCATGTAGAAAAAGCTATTTTACCTCCTTTTTATTACGATTGTATTTCATTTTGCAATATTCCATTCCTTCAGACAAGCTGATCTGACACAAACGGTATCACCTCGGAATTTCCGGTGCACCAATAATCCAGACTGATAAATTTTACAAAAAACAAGTTGCATAAAAGTTTCACAACAACCTGTAAACCTCCTGAACAAACAAAGCTAATTTCTGGAATAATTAGAGTCAATCAGTCTCTCTACCAGCTTTCTGCCATCGGGTGAGCCGGCAAAATCAATCAGTACAATCCCGAAATTTCCGTGTAATTCCTGAATCTCATGAGCCAGTCCCGGATTCACTTTATCGGCAAAATCCTTAGGTCCATCCCCAGGGAATGCGGTAGCGCTGGCAAAACTGATAAACCACTTATCCGAGCTTTCCGTTTCATTCATGGCTGCAGTCATATTCTTAAGTGTAGTAGCCATTTTGTAAGGCGCATTTCCGGCATATTTATGCTGATATTCGTCCTGCAATGAAACCGTAGCTTCCTGACCATTACTGCCACGGATAACCATACTGCAAGTCACATTGTCCTGCCATCCGTAGCAATAGACTCCCGGATAATTCTGCATAACCTCATCCCGATGTATGAACAGTATTTTTCCCCGGCATTCATCAAGTGTAAGTCCCGCCTTGAATTCGTCTACAAAATATGCCTTTGCGTTTGCATCGGTAATCGATCTGGCCAAAAGATTCTTATAGGCTTCCTTGCTTCCCCCTTCACATTTAACCGATACGATGAGTGTTTCCGAAGGATGACTCTTCAGGAAGTCGAGATACAAAGGCAGTATATTTTCTTCCCAGGTAATATCCTGACGCGCGGTTCCATGATACACCCGAAGCTGATTATCCTCCGCCTTCAGACGTATATCAAATCCTCTGATTCCCTCTTCAAGCTGTTCCATCAGGGTAATATCTTGTGTCTGAAGCAAACTGCCTCCTTTCATGGCTCCACTGTCATGCGTAGCCGGAATGGATAGTTTACACATTCTCGTACTCCCATCTATTCCCTTCATCCACTCACTTGCCGCAGCTGTGGAAGAAACCGACAAAGCGTCCTCATCGCCTGTTGACCCATTCTCCGGACAGGCATTGCTACAGAAGCGGTCTATGATTCTGCCATCCTGAAGCCGGATATAACTGGTAAACTCTTTTTTCCCTTTATATAAGGTTATGACACGTGCTCCCGGCTGAAGATCGATGTATGTAGTCTTTCCTCCGGAAAAACGTCCGTACCCCAAGGCTATCCCTTTATAAGAGGCTACATAATCGTTGTCATGGTCATGTCCGGCAAATACGCCCATCACATCACCTTGCTCAAGGAACGCTCCAAACATGCCACTGTTTATATCGGCAGGACATTCCCGTTCAAGTCTGATACCACAGAAAGCTCCTTCCCGCCGATCGAATGCCGCAGTATATTCCGCCAGGGGAATATGAAAAAAAGCCAAAGAAGGCAGTGCTTTTCCTCCGTTCTTGGCTTTGTATTGATTACTCTGGCTTCTGTACCAGGCAATCTGGTCGTAATTAATCCAGGCATATCCGTCTACCTGAGGAAGCAATGAATTAGAATGAGAATCAATGCCATAAATCAGTGCCTCGGCAGATGTTCCTTGTTCTCCTTTAATTTCAAGAACCATGTCGGCCAATACTCCCTCTTCATTGGCCTTATTCAAACAATTTCGGGCCGATGTAATAAAATGAGTGATTTCCTGATAAGACAAATCCTGCTCCGTATCGTGATTTCCGTTCAGCAACAGATAAGGAACTTTTGTCTCTTCCAGAACAGCCAACACCCGTTTCCATCCTTTGGCCGCCGGTTTTCCGGTCACCACGTCACCCGTCATGACGATGACATCAGGATGCTCGGATGCGACAGTCGACCTTATTACATTTATGGCAACCTCCGATTCCGGTTTCATCGGATCAATGTGTGTATCGGTAAATTGTACGATTTTAAATGTTCCATCGTCATGGAAACGCAGATCCTGAGCATTTATTTTCCAGACAGTACATAAGATGACCAATACGGCCAACAGGTTTTTCATTAGTTTCATTTTTAATTAATTAACAAACGGTTTATCCGGCTCACTCAGCATTTCTTGAGGGTTTGCAGAGCTTCATTACAGAAACAGCAACAGGCTTTATCAGCGCCGATGTGCAACGAGCCTCTAATATTTAGAAACAAATATAATGCTTTTTTCTATACATTCGAACAATTACAGGCTATTTCTCACCAAAAAACATCACGATAACAAAGTCGTGTTACATAATCCCCTGTCTATTTACTTTTTACGAAAGAACAAACAAGAAGGTTTTTCCGACCGTATCCAGACATTCCAGAAACCTTTGATTTCAACAGTTTTTAACGGGACCTGAATATTTCTCTTCACAGAAAGAACAAGGAATTTCAGTTATGCTTACCTTTGCATGGTTTTTAAAAATGACAATACATTTATGGATTCATTGAAGATTAACAAAGTACAGATACGTAATCTGATGATTGAAGATTACGACCAGCTGGCACAATCGTTTACACGTGTATATTCAGACGGAAGCGACGTGTTCTGGACACATAAACAAATAGAAAAGCTGATCCGAATTTTCCCCGAAGGACAGATTGTTACCGTAGTAGACGAAAAAATAGTAGGTTGTGCCCTCTCCATCATCGTAAATTACGACGATGTAAAAAACGACCATACCTATGCCCAGGTAACAGGTAAGGAAACCTTCAATACCCACAATCCGAAAGGCAACATATTATATGGTATTGAAGTTTTCATACACCCCCAATACCGCGGACTTCGTCTGGCACGCCGTATGTACGAATACCGCAAGGAACTGTGCGAAAAACTGAATCTGAAAGCCATTATGTTCGGAGGACGTATTCCGAATTACCACAAGTACGCCGACACCATGCGTCCGAAGGAATACATCGACAAGGTACGCCGGAAAGAAATTTACGATCCCGTACTGACCTTCCAGCTCTCCAACGATTTCCATGTACGCAAGGTCATGCGCAACTACCTGCCCAACGATGAAGAATCCAAACATTATGCCTGCCTGCTGCAATGGGACAACATCTACTACCAACCGCCTACACAAGAATATGTCACTCCCAAGACGACAGTCCGTGTGGGACTGGTACAATGGCAGATGCGTACATACAAGACACTGGATGACCTTTTCGAGCAGGTAGAATTCTTCGTAGACGCCGTTTCCGATTACAAGAGTGATTTCGTACTTTTTCCCGAATATTTCAACGCGCCGTTAATGGCCAACTTCAACAACGAGGGGGAATCGGAAGCCATCCGCGGTCTGGCTACCTATACCCAGGAAATCAAAGAACGGTTCATCAAACTGGCCATCAGCTATAACATCAACATCATTACAGGCAGTATGCCGCTCGTCAAGGAAGACGGAAGACTGTACAACATCGGGTTCCTGTGCCGCCGTGACGGAACATCCGAAATGTACGAAAAGATACACGTTACTCCCGACGAAATCAAAAGCTGGGGTCTGAACGGCGGCAAGGCGCTGCAAACTTTCGATACAGACTGTGCCAAAATCGGTGTACTGATATGTTACGATGTGGAATTCCCCGAATTGTCACGTATCATGGCAGACCAGGGTATGCAGATCCTGTTTGTTCCTTTCCTGACCGATACCCAGAATGCTTACAGCCGCGTAAAGGTATGTGCCCACGCCCGTGCCATCGAAAACGAATGCTTTGTAGTCATAGCCGGTAGCGTAGGAAACCTGCCACGTGTACACAACATGGACATCCAATATGCACAGTCGGGCGTATTCACTCCGTGCGACTTTGCCTTCCCGACCGACGGAAAACGTGCAGAAGCTACTCCCAACACCGAAATGATTCTGGTTTCGGACGTCGACCTCGACTTGCTGAACGAACTTCATACATACGGCAGCGTACGTAACCTGAAAGACCGTAGAAACGACCTCTACGAGGTAAAAATCAAGAAATCATCACAAGGATAAGCATAAACAGGGACAAGTACGGATAAAGAATGCCGGCGCCTCAATAATGCAAGGACACGAAAAGGCAGGGATAACAGTAGACAATTGTTTTTCCTGCCTTTTTTCTGTCTCCAACATACAGGATATTGAGATTTTTTGTATCTTGCCATTGTCATCATATCACCTGACGAAAGCTTGATAAACCCGATATTTATATTATGTATCCCAAATTCATCATTACCCAAAATGGCGTACTGAAATTCGGTCACGTCTATCTGCACAAAGATTTGCTTGCCCCCGACGAATCATGTACACATGGAGGAGGATTGTGGAAAATTGACGAAAGCCGTGGGGCAGTATTACTTTACGGACGATCCTTCGATTTCGGTACTCCCGATTTCAACCAGGTACATCGCATAGAATGGAGTGGAATCGGCGGAAAACCCGTACCCTTGTTTTACCTGCCGAACTGGCCGGAAGAAGACCTGCTGATTCCGGTGTATACAAGACCGTAAGGAAAAGATACCAGTCAAATACCTTCCGGTACAGGTCACCCGCACCATCCGGCTTTCTCTGTTCTATCAGTCTTTTCTTCCAGGCCTCATTCCTTTCAATCTGTCGAAATTATTAGAATATTCCACAGAAATTCCGTAACTTTGCAGAAAGTATTTATTTAACCCGAAAACTTTATGCAGGAAAAAATTATTATTCTCGATTTCGGTTCACAGACAACACAGCTGATTGGCCGCCGTGTACGTGAGCTGAACATGTATTGCGAGATTGTTCCCTACAACAAGTTCCCTCACAACGATCCGTCGGTTATCGGTGTCATCCTTTCGGGAAGCCCTTTCTCTGTATACGATGAAAAGGCTTTCAAGGTAGACCTGACAGACATTCGCGGCAAGTACCCTATCCTGGGAATCTGCTACGGAGCTCAGTTCATGGCGTATACCAACGGCGGAAAGGTTGAACCAGCCAATACCCGTGAGTATGGCCGTGCCCACTTGTCTAAATTCGACCATGAGAATCCGCTGCTGAAAGGCATTCGTGAAAATTCTCAGGTATGGATGAGCCACGGAGACACCATCACAGCCATTCCGGAAAACTTCGAGGTCATCGCTTCTACCGACAAGGTGGCTATAGCCGCTTATCAGGCAAAAGGCGAGAAACTGTGGGGCGTACAGTTCCATCCGGAAGTTTATCACACGGAAGACGGTACACAGTTGCTGAAGAACTTTGTGGTAGATATCTGTGGAGGTAAACAGGACTGGAGCGCAGCTTCGTTCATCGAAACAACGGTAGCCGACCTGAAAGCCCGTCTGGGAAATGACAAGGTGGTACTGGGACTGAGCGGCGGTGTAGACTCATCGGTAGCAGCCGTACTGCTGAACAAGGCCATCGGAAAGAACCTGACCTGTATCTTCGTAGATCACGGTATGCTCCGTAAGAACGAATTCAAGAACGTACTGCACGACTACGAATGTCTGGGACTGAACGTAATCGGTGTAGACGCCAGCGAAAAATTCTTCAGCGAACTGGCGGGAGTAACCGAACCGGAACGTAAGCGCAAGATTATCGGAAAGGGATTCATCGATGTATTCGACGAAGAAGCACACAAGATACAGGATGTAAAATGGCTGGCACAAGGTACTATCTATCCGGACTGCATCGAATCATTGTCCATTACCGGTACAGTCATCAAGAGTCACCACAACGTAGGTGGCCTGCCGGAAAAGATGAACCTGAAACTGTGCGAACCACTCCGACTGCTGTTCAAGGATGAAGTACGCCGCGTAGGTCGCGAGCTGGGTATGCCGGAACACCTGATTACCCGTCATCCGTTCCCGGGTCCGGGTCTGGCTGTACGTATCCTAGGCGACATTACCCGTGAAAAGGTACGTATCCTGCAGGATGCAGACGACATTTTCATCCAGGGACTGCGTGACTGGAAAACAAAGGATGCCGACGGTAACGAAACATCCTTGTATCACCAGGTATGGCAGGCAGGTGTGATCCTGTTGCCGGTACAGAGTGTAGGTGTAATGGGCGACGAACGTACATACGAACGTGCCGTAGCACTGCGTGCCGTAACCAGTACAGACGCCATGACAGCCGACTGGGCTCACCTGCCCTACGAATTCATGGCCAAGGTTTCGAACGACATCATCAACAAGGTGAAAGGCGTAAACCGCGTTTGCTACGATATTTCGTCAAAACCACCTGCAACCATCGAATGGGAGTAATTTAAATCCTATTTATAGCCTTTTTAAAAGGTATTTAAACAGCCCCGACCCGAAATAGAGTTGGGGCTGTTTTTTTGACACATAGCCTTCTATATGTTCAGGAGATTTTTTAGTTTTTTTCAACGGATATAGATATTCACTATGTTTCTTTTAAATCCGATGTACCCGAAATGAACATTATTATTGTTCGCTAACTCATTCAGTTCCCACATGGAACCAGGTCTGTATATTTAATCCATAATTACTTTCCTTATTCCGTAAATACCAGTAACCTAATCCTCCTTCAGACCGTATTTCGCGCCGTAAAGCCGTAGTGCGTCTCGAACAGTCTTCTCTCCGAATAGGTTAATCATATCTTCCAGGTCGTATTTCATCGCTTCATCGTTATGAGGAGTGAGACACATGACGCGCGACTCCATGTCACGGTAGCCAGGCAGTCTGAGGAACATACCTTTCGTAGATTGTCCGCACAGCCGCCATGCCGTTATCGGCTGACGGAACGAGGTCGCTTCGCAGAACATATAGGCCATATCCTTGACATTCGAGATGTCCCAGCGATCGAGCGGCTGATTAAAACTTTTCGCCTCGTTGAACATACAGAACATATTCTGCACGCTAGAAACATCCCAATCGTTCAGAGGCTGGTTGAAGCTTGACGCTTCGCTAAACATCTCGCGCATATCCTGCACGTTCGAGACATCCCAATCGTTCAACGGCTGATTAAAATTCTTTGCTTCGCAGAACATCTCGCGCATGTTTTGTACGTTCGAGACGTTCCAATCGTTCAGAGGCTGGTTAAATGCCGATGCCCGTACGAACATCTCTCTCATATTTGTAACGGCTGATACGTTCCACTCCCCGACGGACTGGTTGAAACTCTTTGCCATGTCGAACATGTGGCACATGTCGGTAACGCTGGAGACATCCCACGAGTTCAGATTCTGATTGAATGAGAAGGCACGATAGAACATGTACTTCATACTGCGGACTTTTGAAACATCCCAGCCATCGAGCGGCTGGTTGAAGTGCTCTGCGCAGGAGAACATACTGCTCATGTCTGTTACACTGATCACGTTCCATTTCCGTAAAGGCTGGTTAAAGCGTTCGGCTTCGTTGAACATGAAACTCATATCCGTAACGGATGACACATCCCAGGCTTCAAGCGGCTTGTTAAATCTGTGCGCCCCCTCGAACATGTGGGACATATCACGCACGTTGGAGACATTCCATCCACTTATGTCGTGGTTGAAGTAGATTGCGCCGGCAAACATGTGCTTCATCGTTACGACATTTGACGTATCCCACGTCTCAATGCCGGCGAAGTTGCTGCGTTTAGACTTTCGGAAAAGGCCTTCCATGTCGGTTATCAGAGAAGTGTCGATGTCAGCGAGCGGCATTTTTGCGCCCATGTCCAGGAGCTCTATCAGCTCACGTTTGGAGCGGGGCTTGTGCTTCACATCTCCCACATTGGTGCGGACAGAACCTGTCAGCTCCGGATGGGCCGCTTCAAGTTCGCGCATATATTCCGCAGTGTGTTCGCTGCCGTAACGTGAAAGTTCCGTGTATACTTCCGCCGGGGGGAGCTTGTCCAGCTTTTCTTTCAGCCTTGCGCGGCAGTTCTTCTTTGTAGCAAGGTGGAAGCAAAGCGTCAACGTCTTGACGTCGGTGAATTTCGGAGTATACAGGAACATGTTGCTTACATCGCAGAACCGCGGTATCAGCCACGTATCGAGCGGCTGGCTGAAACTACGCGCGTTTTTGAACATTCTTTCGGCATCTTCGACACGGCTCACGTTCCAGCGGTCGAGCGGCTGATTGAAGCTTTTCGCCCCGTCGAACATGCGTAACATATATCGCACGTTCGAGACGTCCCAATCGTTCAGCGGCTGGTTGAAACGTACCGCTCCCTCGAACATTCCTTCCATTCTTGTGACGTTCGACGTATCCCACATTCCGATATTCTGATTAAACTTGGTGCAGCCGGCGAATGTCCAAGCCATTTCACGGACCTCCGACGTATCCCATTGGTCGAGCGGCTGGTCAAAATTCGCGGCTTCGCAGAACATACACGAAATTTTCCGGACGTTTGAGACGTTCCAACCGTTCAGCGGCTGATTGAACTTACCGCAGGTACCGAACATAGACTCCATATTCGTTACGGACGAGACATCCCAATCCCCTAACGGCTGATTAAAGTTGCTGCAACCGCAAAATATGCACTCCATGTTCGTAACAGACGAAACGTCCCAATTCCCTATAGGATGGTTGAAATACTTCGCCCTGTGAAACATCCGTTCCATCGTAGTCACGTTCGATGTGTCCCACGTTTCAAGGCCGTCGAAGTCCATACGTATGGAATCGCAGAACAGCCAACTCATGTCCGTTATCAGAGAAGTGTCGATGTCGCCGAGGCAGACACTCTCATCTTTCACTAACTCCCTCAGTTCCTTACTGCAGGAAGGTTTGTATTTTTTAATCATAATTACTCCCCATTAGTTTGTAAATACTCCACAAGACCGTATTTCGGACCGTAAATCCGCAGCGCGTCCTGAACTTCCTTCTCTCCTAATATTTCTATCATCTCCTGAAGTTCGTATTCCCGGTTGTTCCCTTCAAGCGCGGCAAGGCACATGACGCGTGACTCCATATCGCGGTAGTCGGGCAAATCGAGGAAGATACCCCTCGTTGACTGACCACGCAGCTTCCATGCCGTTATCGACTGCCGGAATGCGGTCGCACCGTAGAACATACAGGTCATGTCTTTGACTTTCGAGACATCCCAGCAATCGAGCGGCTGATTGAAACTCGACGCGTCGTCGAACATCTGCACCATATTCTCGACGCTAGAGACATTCCAGTTGTTCAGCGGCTGGTTGAAGCTCGACGCGTTGCGAAACATCTTGCTCATGTCCCGCACGCTAGAGACATCCCAATCGTTCAGCGGCTGATTGAATTTTTCCGCCCCGTCGAACATCTGCGTCATATTCGTAACGGCGGAAACGTTCCATGCGCCGACAGGCTTGTTGAAACTCGACGCACCGTAGAACATGAGAGACATATTCTGCACATTTGAAACATTCCAATTGTTCAGTGGCTGATTAAAGTTCGACGCGATGTAAAACATTTCGAGCATGTCCTGCACGTTCGATACGTTCCAATCGTTCAGCGGCTTGTTAAATTTTTCCGCCCCGCCGAACATACGGGTCATTTTCCGCACATTCGATACGTTCCAATTATTCAAAGGCTGATTGAATTTTTCCGCATAATAAAACATCTCGAACATATCCTCCACGTTCGATACGTTCCAATCGTTCAACGGTTTGTTGAATTTGGACGCCCAGGCGAACATGCGAGACATATTCCGCACGTTCGATACGTTCCAATTGTTCAGCGGCTGATTAAAATTTCTTGCCCAGGCGAACATCTCGTACATGTTCTGCACATTAGAGACGTTCCAATCGTTCAGCGGCTGATTAAATCTTCTCGCCCCGTCGAACATGTGAGACATATCCCGTACGTTTGAGACATCCCATCCGCTTATGTCGTGATTGAAGTATTCCGCATTGGCAAACATATTTTTCATCGTTACGACGTTTGACGTATCCCACGTTTCGAGGCCGGTAAAGTCTCTGCTCTTAGAGTCCTTAAAGAGACCTTCCATGTCGGTTATGCACGACGTATCAATCTTATCAAGCGGTAATTGAATCCCCATATCCAAAAGTTCTATAAGCTCTTTTTTTGAGCGGGGCCTGTGCTTTCCTGTTCCTGTGGCAGTGCGGACAGGGCCTTTCAGTTCCGGATGGGCCGCTTCAAGCTCGCGCTTATATTTCTCCGTATACTTGTCGCTGTAACGCAAGAGCTCGGCGTACACTTGGGCCGCATCGAATCTATCGAGAATATTCTTCAGATACTCGCGGTATCTCATTTTGTTGGTATGGGCAAAATTGAGCGTCAAAATTTTGACGTCGGCAAAACACGGAGCGTTCAGGAACATGTCGTTGACGTCGCAGTCTCTCGATATCTGCCACATATCGAGAGGCTGGCTGAAGCTCGTCGCGTTCTTGAACATCATTTCGGCCGTTTCGACACGGCTCACGTCCCATTTGTCGAGCGGCTGGTCAAAGCTTGACGCCCCTTGGAACATACGCCTCATAAACTTTACCTTACCCGTCTTCCACGAGTTAAGCGGCTGGTTGAAACATGTTGCCCTGTCAAACATTCCGTCCATATATGTAACCTCCGACGTATCCCACGAGTCGATGTTCTGGTTGAACTCGTAACATTCGGAAAAAGCGTACGCCATTTCCTGGATTCCCGACGTATCCCATTTGTCGAGCGGCTGGTTAAAGCTTTTCGCACCGCCAAACATGCATACAATGGTATAAACATTTGAGACGTTCCACGAGTTAAGCGGCTGATTGAAACTTTTTGCGAAATACAGCATCGCTCTCATGTTATATACGTTCGAGACGTCCCAGCGTTCAATCGGCTGGTCGAAGCTGTATGCCCAGGCGAACATGGAATCCATGTAATGGACGTTCGAGACGTCCCATTTCTCAAGCGGCTGGTTGAAGGCAGGGGCTTCGCAAAACATGAACGTCATGTCCTCCACCTTTGAGACATCCCAGTCCCCTATGGGATGGTTGAAATATTTCGCTCTGTAAAACATGCTCTTCATCGTGGTCACGTTTGAGGTGTCCCACGTCTCAAGCCCATCGAAGTTTTTGCGCCTTGAATCACGGAACAGCTCTGTCATGTCCGTTATTAAGGAAGTATCAATGTCGCCGAGATAAATGCTCTTATCGTTCACTAACTCCTTCAGTTCCTGCAGAGAGCTGGGTTTGTATTTTTTAGTCATAGTTCTTATATTTTGTAAATACCGATTGAACAGTGCACCATCGGTTAACTGAACAGTACACCCATAAAAAGATATCTAAAGAAATAAAAGAAAACCGACTTAATCAACAGAAGAAATCCGATTTTGAATTTCTTTAACTGATTCAGAGACGAACATCTTATTTCCACTACTTTCTTACACACCGTCAACCAATAGGCTGTAAGTACCAGTAACCCCGTAAGTACCCACGATACCGGATAAGCCATCACCAGAATGTCAATAACGAAAAACCGGCAATCACAAACGTCCTCACGTTTCACTTAAAACATGAGGACATCTTAAACAATTCGTCCGTTTGTTTCACATAAAACAAACGGACGAATTTAGAAGGATATAAAATACTGACAAACAAAGAATTAATTCATCAGTCATCAATATCAATCACCCGCATCTGGCTGTCGAAAGTAATTTCCCAACGGTTGGAAAGTTGTACCTCATATCCTTTCTTATCGCGTTCGATCTTCAGGATTTTGGCATCCGGATAATTGGTCTTTACATAATTACTGATAGCAGCAGGAACAATCTTGGCCGGAACACCGGTCTGCTTACAGTTTACTTCCAACCATTCGCCCGACTTATCGAACTCCAGTTTCTCACCATTGGTAAAGATAACATCGTATACTTTAGAGAAAAGTTCAGTCTCAACCTTGGCCAAAGCAATCTTCTGCGACTTGAAATACGTAGAAATAAAAGTCTGCGCCTTTGTAGGAAGTTCACCCACCTGAATCGGTTTTTCATTATCTGCCATTACTACGGTAGACATTGCAAATACACACATCAGCATCAAAAAGAATCGTTTCATAAAGCATTTATTTTTTAAGTGAATAATTAGTTGTTTTAAGTTTCTACGACAAATTTCGGGAACAAAACTGAAAAGAAACTGAAAAACGCCCTCACAAATTAAAAAATTAATCGCTTTACCGTAAAAATATGCCGGTTGTCACTGAACGTATAAGAAATATCCAGTTGACTGGCCTTGCAAACCGACCTGACCAAAGCCAGCCCCAGACCTGTAGAACCTTCTTTCCTGGCTCCCTGATAAAAACGTTCGAAAATACGGTCGCCGTCCAAAGGCTTTCCGCCTTCGTTCGAAATGCTGAAAAGAGATTCCGTAAAAAGGATACGGATTTCTCCCCCCTCCTCGCTGTGTACGAAAGCATTCTTCAGCAGATTGGTCAGCAATACAACGGCCAGTGATTCGCTGATGTCGACACAGAAACGTCCTTGCTCTTCCAGCGAAAGATGTATCTGCTTGTAGGCATACACCTCCTGATAATCGTCCAGATAACAGGCCAGCATCTCATTCAGACAGATGGAACGCACATCGACGAACTGATGGTTTTCAATCTTGCAGAGCATCAACAGAGACCTGTTCATCCGCGTCAGGCTCTCCAGGGTCTGATGGGTTTTCGAAAGTTCTTCCAGTTGCTTTTCGGTCAGTGTATCATCTTCCATCAGCATTTCCAGCCGGTTGCGGCAAATGGCCAAAGGTGTCTGCATTTCGTGCGAAGCATTCCCGATAAACAGCTTCTGCTGTTCGTACAAGGCCTCACTCCGCTCCATGGAACGTAGTACCGCTTCATTCAATGTCCGGAATTCCGTCACCCGCGTAGGATTTACCAAAGGCCTGGAATGAGTATCCAGCCGGTAACCGTCCAGCCATTTCAACAGAACATACAGAGGCTTCATGTTCCGGCGGAACACCCATGCATTGATCAGCAAAATGGCCAGCAACAGGAGAACATACAGGAAAACAATCCACCCCAGCATAGCACGCTGGAGATCCTGCTTTTCGATAGTGGGCGTGTAAACCACCAGTTCCCGGTACGATCCGTCGTCTACCTGAAAAATCTGGATAAACACGCGGGCCGGTTCATATTCCTCCTTTTCGTAAATATATACCATCTCATCGTGATAGCTGATGTGCGGATACCTGGCAGCATATTCACCCGATACCGTATACAGATAGTACTGATTGTTTGATCCGTTGCTGACAGACGGCATCTCTTCCCCCGAAAGCGAACGTATCAGCAGCGTTTCGGCGTAGTCTTCCAGCGAATCGTCTACCTCATCGTTCACTTCTTCCATCATAGCCATGTAGAAAAAAGCTGCCCAAACCGTCAGAATACCGATCATGGCAACCGCCATCCGCCACATGGCAAGCTTAAACAGTTTCATTCTACCATCAGTTTATATCCGATTCCATATACCGCCTTCAGTTCCGTAGTAGCGCCTGCGTCTTTCAGGCGTTTCCTCAGGTTCTTGATCTGCGCATAAATAAAATCGAAGTTATCTACCTGATCGATATGATCTCCCCATACGGATTCGGCCAGCGTAGCCTTGTTGACCAGTCTCCCCGGCCTCAACATGAAATAAAGCAGTATGTCGTATTCCTTCCGGTTCAGCTCGATTTCCTTTCCATCGACTCTCACCTTAAACAAGTCCGGAACAATTTCTACATTTCCACACTGCACTTTCCGTTCTCCTTCCCGCTGGTTCCGCCTCAACAGACTTTTGATACGGGCATGAAGTTCTGCCAGATGAAAAGGCTTAGGCAAATAATCGTCTGCTCCCAGATCCAGTCCCTGCACCTTGTCTTCCAATGAATCCTTGGCAGAAAGGATAATCACATTGGTATGCTTTCCCAGCGCGTGAAGCTCACTGAGCAAATCAAGCCCCGAACCGTCAGGAAGCATAATGTCCAGCAAGATACAGTCATAATCATAATCCTCTATCTTTTGGAGCGCCGTCTGATAGTCGGGGGCCTGAGAAACTACATAACGCTCTTTCTCCAGCGAAGCTGTAGTGATTTCACGTAAATCGGCATCGTCTTCTACGATCAGTATTTTCATAGGAATCGGTATTAATTCCTACAAAAATAGAATTTTACCTCGAATTTGCCAATTTATCGGACATTCATCTCTGAGAAATCTGCCTGTTTGGCCGATTCAGGAGTTTCTTCGTCCATGCGCGTAAACGTAACTTCACGCTTTCCCTGAACCGCATCGTTAAGTTTCAGTCTGATTCCTTTGACGTTTTCCAGATCCAGTGTATTCAGGTTGTAACTGACAGCTCCTTCTATCATGTGAGCATTCAACGTATCGCCGTAGGTATTGTAACGATACTCCAGCTCCACATAACCGTCGTCCGACAATTCATCAGTTGTACGTACCAGGCTCACCCGATGAGCTTCCTTTTCGGGAATATGCTGTGAAAATACCAGATTCAGGTATCCGCCCCCGATCCACACATCCTTGATATAGGCCGGATCATTACCATATTCCGCTTCGTTTTCCGGGGTCAGTTCTTCTACCGATTTCGTCAGAATATCGACGATGGATTCCGGTTTGATGCCATAGTCATACGACTGGAAACCTTCATACAGCGGATTAAAATAAAGTATGGCACGCTGCCCTTCTACCGGACGATACCCCCAGATAGCAGTAGCGGCTGGCCACATGGTTCCCCAGGCATCGCCCGTAAAACTATAGGCTCCTGCTCCTTCTACATGAACTGTCACCCAATCGACCGCAATATCACCCAATGAAAAGCCATCATCGGAATCGCAGCTTTGAAACATACTACAAGCACCCAACAATAAAGCGCCTACATAATACTTCAGTCCTTTCATAGTTCATTCATTTTTAAAACTTCTATCTCCAAAAGGCAAAAGCCCGTAAAATACTGCATGTCTTTCAGATTTATTAAGAATAATTCGCCACAGACCGGACACTGGGACAAAATAAATGGGGATGCTCCCAAAAGAGAACATCCCCATAATTACATAAGGAAAATATTGTAAAAAAATTATCCTACAAACCAGCGTACATAGCAGAAGTCCTGACGGTGTGCCAGATCCGGATGTTTCGGGAACATACGGTAAGAAACCTTGAGACTACCTGCGTTAGAGAAGCTGTGAGTAACAGCGAAAGTATAGATAGAACCTTCGTTCTTGATCAGCTTCAACGGAGTAACAGAATAAATGCATTCCTTACCATCCGTATTGGTATAGGTTACTACCTGTTCAATACCGATTGCATCGTTCAGACCCTTCTCATCGACAACTACGGTAATGGTATAATCTTTACCGTTTTCTACATGACCCTGCTGGAGTTCAGCACATCTGTCAACCGAAAGAATCTGAATATCGTTCCACTTGGCTGCTACTTCTTCTTTCCAGTCAGACAAAGCCTTGGCACGCGCAAAATCGTTTGCTGCCAGTTCTTTAAAGTGAGCGGCTTCCTTGCAATAGAACTTGCTGTAGTAGTCATCCAACTGACGTTTCATGGTGTAGTGAGGAGCTACCTGAGCAATAGAGTTCTTGATTGTCTTCACCCAACCTTCAGAATATCCCTTCTTGTTACGAGCGTAGAACAACGGCAGAATTTCTGTTTCCAGAATGCTGTAAATAGTAGTAGCATCCAGCTTATCCTGATATTCCTGGTTCTGGTAAGTACGTTTTTCGGTCAATGCCCATCCGGCACCTTCGCGGTAACCTTCCAGCCACCAGCCGTCCAATACAGAGAAGTTTACAACACCGTTCATCAAAGCTTTTTCGCCGGATGTACCGGAAGCTTCCAACGGACGGGTCGGAGTATTCATCCAGATATCAACACCCGATACCAGACGACGAGCCAGTTTCATATCGTAATTTTCCAAGAAGATAATCTTGCCCAGAAATTCCGGACGCTTGGAAATTTCCACAATCTTCTTGATCAATCCCTGACCGGCACCATCGTGCGGGTGAGCTTTTCCGGCGAACAGGAACTGTACCGGATAATCCGGGTTATTAACGATCTTAGACAAACGATCCAAGTCTGTAAACAACAGATGAGCACGCTTATAAGTAGCAAAACGACGGGCAAAACCAATCAACAGCGCATTCGGGTTGATCTTATCCATCAGAGAAACGACACGTGAAGGATCTCCCTGGTTCTTCAACCATGTATCACGGAACTGTTTGCGGATGTAATCGATCAATTTGTTCTTCAAAGCCACACGAGTCTTCCAGACTTCTTCATCTGGAACATTGTAGATAGCTTCCCAGATTTCCGGATTAGACTGATCATTCAAGAAATTCTTGTCAAAATATTTAGCATACAGTTTCTGCCATTCAGAAGCACACCAAGTCGGGAAATGTACGCCATTGGTTACATAACCTACATGATTTTCTTCCGGGAAATATCCTTTCCAGATACCTGAGAACATTTCCTGAGAAACTTTTCCGTGCAACCAGCTCACACCGTTTACTTCCATACAGGTGTTGCAAGCAAATGTTGACATACAGAAACGTTCGTTTGAATCACCCGGATTGATACGGCCCAAGTCCATCAAATCCTGCCAGGAGATTCCCATACGCTGCGGATAACCACCCATATACTTACCAAACAGACCTTCGTCGAAATAATCGTGTCCGGCAGGTACCGGAGTATGTACAGTATATAATGAAGAAGCACGAACAACTTCCAATGCTTCATCGAACGACATACCGCTTTCTACATAATCACACAAGCGCTGTACGTTACACAAGGCTGCGTGTCCTTCGTTGCAATGATAAACATCTTTCTTGATACCCAGTCTCTTCAACAGTAAAACGCCACCGATACCCAGCAGGATTTCCTGTTTCAGACGGTTTTCCCAGTCACCACCATAAAGCTGATGTGTAATCGGACGGTCATATTCACTGTTCATCTCATTGTCCGTATCCAACAGATACAAAGGCACACGACCTACATTGACACGCCAAACGTATGCGTGAACATAATAATTCAGGTAAGGTACATCCAGAACCAGCGGATTGCCATTTTCGTCGGTTACACGTTCCAAAGGCAAGCTAGAGAAATTCTGTGGTTCATAGTTTGCAACCTGCTGTCCATCCATAGACAAACTTTGGGTGAAATAACCGTAACGATACAGGAAACCGATACCGCACATATCTACATTGCTGTCGGATGCCTCTTTCATATAATCACCGGCCAGAATACCCAAACCACCTGAATAAATCTTCAGGACATGAGTCAGACCGTATTCCATACAGAAATAAGCGACTGACGGACGGCTGTGATCCGGCTTCTCGCTCATATATGCCTTAAACTTGGAATATACCTTGTTTATTTTATCCAAAACAGCTTTATCAGTAGACAAGGCATCCAGTTTCTCATAACTCAAACGTTCCAGGAAAGCAACCGGATTCTGTCCGACCAGACTCCAGATTTCAGGATCCAGTGATTTGAACATATCAGTAGCTTCATAATTCCATGACCACCAGATGTTATGAGCCAATTCCTGTAACATCTGCAATGATTCTGGAATACGTGATTTCACGGTTACTTCTTTCCAAACCGGATCGTTTACATAATTTGTTCTTACTTTCATATTTCAAAAAAGGTTAATCATTTATTTTCATTAGCAGAAGATATGCGTTTTTGCATGTTACGCAAAGCAACATCATACGCCTCATAGTAGTACTGTATAAAATGTTTCCACAGTGCCTTTTCGGCTATTGCAGCCGCCTTCTCGCGAATTTTCTTGATTTCTGTATCTGACAAATGAGAGAATTCTGTAATTGCGTCCCGAATGGCATCGGCCACTTCGGAATAATTGTAATCCGTACGATGAATGACATAGGCGCCATCCTTTAATGTACCGTTATGTCCCAAAACCGAATTTACCCACAAGCCGAAACCAGCCAGATCTGATGTAACGGTAGGAACCTTGAAAGCAACACTTTCCAAGGGGGTATATCCCCACGGTTCATAATATGACGCATAAACACTTAAATCGTTACCGATAATCAAGTCGTAATATGGTATATTGATAATACCATCACGTCCATCCAGATAACACGGAACAAAGATAACTTTTACTTTTGATTCAGGTCCGTTAGACATATTCAGATATTTCAACATATCCAACACCTGATCATGACTCATGTTATGAAGCCAATGAGTGATAAAAGGAACTTCCAGAGGAGTCGTAAATTTCTTGTTACTCTTCAACCGCTCAATCAAATCTTCACGAGCCTCTCCTACCCAACCCGGCACATTTACAAACGCCAGGACTTTTTTATCCAGATTTTTATCTCGTGTCAATCGATTCAACGACTCCAAATAGACATTTATTCCCTTGTTCTTAAACTCGTAACGCCCGCTGGTACCGATAATCAAGGTGTCATCAGAAAACTCTTCACCCAGCAGTTTACTGGCCAAAGTCAACATAGCCTTACGAGCTTTTTTACGTTTAGTAGCAAACGTAGCTCCTTTAGGAACAAAATCATCTTCAAAACCATTAGGAAGTATTACGTCGACAGGCTTGTCTAACAGTTCCTTACACTCATTATTTGTAATTTCACTGACAGTAGTAAAACAATCGACATTATGTGCAGTCTGCTTTTCGATGGAATGCTTGGATTCCATATTCAGTTCACGAGCCATTTGGTCTCCATTGTATGCAAATAAATAGTCGTACAAAGGTTTGTTGTTACCCGCAATGGAACGGCCAATAGAAGTAGCATGAGTCGTAAATATAGTAGCAATTTCAGGCACATGTTTCTTAATATACAAGGCCCCTAATCCCGTCATCCATTCATGCGCCTGATAAACGACTTTATCTCCGGGCTTCAACTGATAACGATAAAAACTCTCTACTACTTTTCCCGCAGCGTATGAAAACATGGATGCTTCGTCATAATCTCCATAAGCATGCAAAGAATCTACACTAAAATCCACCCATGCCTGCGTATAGATATCATTTTTCTTCGCATAGAAAGGTGTAAAATCTACCAGGATTGCTATCGGAAAGCCAGGAACCTGCCACCTGCCAACCCTTACCTTCAGCCCACTTTCTTGTAAAGCGTGTTCGCGCCATGCTTTCAGCAAAGCCTCATCCTCTACGAAAAGAGGATTTTCCTTGCCAGACCATACATCCGGACCAATAAAATATAGCTTATCGGGATAACTGTCCTGCAGTGTTTTGGCACGTGTAGAAAGAACGGTATAAATTCCTCCTACCTTATTACAGACTTCCCAGCTTGATTCGAAGATATAATCAGGCTTTAAAAGCTGTTTCATCATTGTTACTCATATTTTCTATATCGGCTGCGAAGATACAAAAAACATTGAGAAACAAGAAGGAATCGGAGTATTTTTCTTACAAAAAGATCCCTTATACCTCAATTTTAGAAAGGATGTAAATAACCCGTCAATCAACAGTTTACGCTTATACATGACCACTGTTTAACTTTCCTGCCATGCCCGAAAACAGTCCGTCGCCCCCGAAAATTCTTTATCAGCGACAAGTACCTTTCCCGCAAACTTTCCTCAAAGGACACTCTTGGAATGACAGCCTCCAGCCTAAAAACATGATCGTACAAAGGGAACAAACAAAAACGCCGGAAAATCCTTTGCAGACTTCCCGGCGCATCTATTAATAAAACAATGATTATGCCAATGCAGATCCCATCAAGAAGGTAGCAGCCAAAGCTACGATAGCATACAATTCAGGGAATACAGCCAGAATCAACGTATTACCAAAAACATTGTGTCCTTGACCAATGGCAGCGATACCGTTGGCACAAACCTGTCCCTGACGGATAGCAGAGAAAAGGGCAACCAGTCCTAAACCTATACCAGATCCCAATACAGCACATGCCTGAATAGCCGAAATTTCAGGAGTCAGAACATTGAAAATACTCTGAAACATAAAATAACCGGCAAATCCATACAGACCCTGTGTACCAGGAAGCGCTGTTAATACCAGGAAATTACCAAAAGCACTGTCATTCTTCTTCAATGCACCAATTGAAGCATTACCTGCAATAGTTACACCATAAGCACTACCGATACCAGACAAACCTACCATAATTGCGATGCCAATGTAGGCAATCAAAAGATTCATTTCCATAATTATAAGTTTTAATTTTTCTACAATTTATTTATTCTCTCCTACGACATTGCTAAACAATGTGGGCGAACCGGAGAAAGGAATCTGCCCCGTTTGGTCTAATTACTATTATTTTTTCAGTTTTTAAAAGGTTTATATTCTTTTCCTCCACCTTCATAGCCTGAATTCTTGAAGAACTCTACAAAAGTAAGACGCATCGGATGAACCATAGCTCCCAGCACATTCATAAAAATATTAATGGAATGCCCGATAAGGAATATCAATACCATTACAATCGGACCAGCTATGACATTATCCGGACTCATACCTGCAGCCAGACTATTGAACACACTTGCCAAGATGCCGCCGGACAACCCCAAGGCAAACAAACGGACATAAGAAAGGACATCTCCCAGCAAACCGGTAGCCATATTGTACGTATCCCATAATCCCAATCCGAAATTTACAAAAATATTCTTGTCCGGACTGTTGTAGAAATAAGCCATCAGAGCACCTATTACCAGAAAAACCAGATGGACGGTTCCACCCATCGGAAGAACAGACGGAGCTGCAAAAGCAAAGGCTGTACTTACCAGAATAATCAACCATCCGATTGTAGATACAGCATATTTAAATCCTAACTGAATAGTCTGGTT
>ULSJ01008786.1_pt1 | contig 37924 bp, 30 predicted proteins | sample 1956291 | NCBI WGS metagenome assembly ULSJ01 (sample SAMEA4835705, study PRJEB28245) | human gut metagenome | biome: gut microbiome; material: fecal sample | place: Denmark | collected 2008 | reverse complement strand
TGGCCATAGCGGCGGCAACCGTCGTACGCGCCCCCAACTACCACATCAACCTGTGGCTCATCGGAATGGTCAAAATCAAATGGGTGGCAGCGGTCTGCATCGTGTTTGCCCTGCTGACGGCAGGACCGCACAACATCGGCGGACATTTCGCACACATCGGCGGCATCGGCGCCGGTATCCTGTTTGCCCTCAATGCCCGTTTCGGATGGCTGAAACCCAAACGGCAAAGAAAATCGAAAATACTGCCGAAGCTACACGAAAGGCCGGTAAGGGAAACCGTCCGCCGCCAGCCTACCCGTCAGGAAATTGAACGGCAACTCGACGAACTGTTGGATAAAGTAAACCGCTCCGGCTACAGTTCCCTGTCGGACAAAGAGAAACAGAAACTGAACGACCTGAGCAAAAAAATAAATCTATGAGCATCAAAAAGCATCTGACAAGGACATTGACCTATATATGGCTGGGAGCCAACGCATTTTTTGCACTGATGTTTGTTGTCGGCGCTTATATAGGCTACGTGCATCCCGAACACAGCGGCTATGCGGCATTGCTCGGGCTTGGCTATCCCATCCCGATGGCCATCACCCTGCTGTTCATCCCATTCTGGCTGATTTTCAACAGAAAATTGTCATTGCTGAGCGTTGCAGCCCTGCTCATCGCTTTCCCGCAATGCTGGAACTTCTCCCCGCTGAATGTCAAAAGCCTGTTTTACGAACCCTCGGGAAAAGATTTTTCCCTGATGACCTACAACGTATTCGGCATGAAGGACCAGACCGAGGCAAAAGACGGGAATGCTACCATCACGGAAATTCTGAAATACGATGCCGACATAGTCTGCCTGCAGGAGGCTCGCGACGAAAAGGGAATGGAGTACGTTTCCAGCGACTCGCAGTGGAACCTGCTCGAAAAGCGCTACCCTTACAAGGGCTTGCACTCCTCCAACTGCATCTTGTCGAAAACGCCGATTGAGAATATCTACAACTGCGACGACAACAACTATTTCATCCTGTCGGTCTATCGGACCGTTATCGACTCGACGGCTACGTTCATCCTCAACACCCATCTGGAATCCATCGGGCTGACTGCCGACGACAAGGAACTCTACATGGAACTGACATCGGTAAAGGACAAGAACAAGACGCTGAAAGGCGTGCGTTCCCGGCTGATGAACAAGTTGAAAAATGCTTATACGAACCGCGCCCGTCAGGCTGAAAAGATTCGGGGCATCATCGACAGCCTTTCAGTGGCAGAGCCCGAAGCCAACGTCATTCTCTGCGGCGACTTCAACGACACGTCGTACGGCTACGCCTATCTGACCATCTGCGGCGGCGACATGCACGACGCCTATGCCGATGCGGCTTTCGGCCCGACACATACCTATAACGCCAACCGCTTCTATTTCAGAATCGACCATATACTCTATAAAGGCAAGCTGAAAGCCCGGCGGACGATCCGCGGCAACGTAAAATCGTCGGACCACTACCCGCTTGTCACCTACTTTGAAACAAAATCAAAATTCAAATAAAACCGTCTATGAAAAAGTATTTATTATCCATCAAGGCGCTATGCCTATCGGGCATACTGCTATTTTCAGGAACGACAATGAAAGCAGAAAATCCGTTTTTCGGTGAATACAACACACCGTACAACATCCCTCCTTTCGAAAAAATCCAGATTGCCGACTACATGCCGGCTTTTGAGGAGGCCATCGCACAACACAACCAGGAAATTGCGGCGATTGTCAACAACCGCGCCATGCCTGATTTCGACAACACGATCGTAGCCCTCGACAACAGCGGCGAAATGCTGGAAAAGGTTTCCTACGTGTTCAGCGGACTCTATGAAGTAGTTTCTACTCCCGAATTCCAGGAAGTAGGCGCAAAAGTGTTCCCCATGCTGGCAGCACACAGCGACGAAATCAAGATGAACGAAGGACTTTTCCAGAAAATCAAGTCCGTATACGACAACCGCGAGAAATTCAACCTGACCACCCCGCAACTCCGTCTGCTCGAAAAATACTACAAAGATTTCGTACGCAACGGTGCGCTGCTCAGCGAAGAGAAGAAAGCGGAACTGAAGGACATCAACGACCAGCTTTCAAAACTTTGCCTGCAATTCGGCGACAACATACTGAAAGACACTAACAAATGGACATTGGTGATCGACAACGAAAAGGACCTTTCCGGACTTCCGGAATCAAGCATTGCCGTAGCTGCCGAAGAGGCAAAGGCTATGGGAATGGAAGGCAAATGGGTGTTCACGCTCCATGCTCCGAGCCGTCTGCCGTTCCTCACTTATGCCGACAACCGCGACCTTCGCAAGAAAATGTACGAGGCATATACCAACATCGCCAACAATAACGACGAAAACGACAACAAGGCCATCATCAACCAGATTCTGAAACTCCGTCTTCAAAAGGCCAAGCTGTTCGGATTCGACAACTTTGCCGCCTATCAGATGGACAACGTAATGGCCAAGACCGTCGAGGATGCGGAAGAACTCCTCTATAAAGTTTGGAAACCGGCCGTTGCGAAAGCTCACGAAGAAATCGCCGACATGCAGAAATACGTGGACAACCACGGCGGAAACTTCAAGATTGCCGCTTGGGACTACTATTACTATGCCGAAAAAGTGAAGAAGGAAAAATTCAACTTCGACGAGAACGACGTGCGTGCCTACTTCCCTATCGAAAACGTACGCAAAGGCATTTTCACCATGGCTGAACGCCTCTACGGCATCACATTCAAGGAAGTGACCGACGTGCCTGTCTATCACCCGGATGTGAAAGTCTACGAAGTGCTCGACAAGGACGGCAAGCATCTGGCCATGTTCATGAGCGACTACTACGCCCGCGCCGGAAAACGCCAGGGTGCATGGATGTACGTCTATCAGGAGGCCAACGGCACAAAAGACGTACGCCCGATTGTCTATAACGTAGGCAACTTCTCGAAACCGACTGCCGATTCTCCGTCATTGCTGACACTCGACGACGTGGAAACCATGTTCCATGAATTCGGCCACGGCCTTCACGGCATGCTTACCCGCACACAATATAAGGGCAACGCCGGTACAAACGTAGACCGCGACTTCGTTGAATTCCCGTCACAGCTCCACGAACACTGGATGCTTGAGCCGGAATTGCTGAAAGTATACGCACGCCACTACAAGACGGGCGAAGTTATTCCCGACTCTTTGGTTAACAAGCTCATCGAATCCAGCAAGTTCAATCAGGGATTTGTCAACACAGAGCTGGTCGGCGCTGCCTTGCTCGACATCGAATGGCACAAGCTCAACGACGGAAAGGATGTGAATGTGGCCGAATTCGAGGACAATGTAGCCAAGAAGCTCGGCAAGCCGGAAGAAATCGGATTCCGCTACCGTTCTACCTACTTCAACCACATTTTCAGCAGCGACCAGTATGCAGCCGGCTACTACACTTACATCTGGGCACAAGTGCTCGACTGCGACGGCTTCGAAGTATTTACGAAGGAAGGCGTATTCAACCCGAAGACAGCAGCCCGTCTGAAACACGTTTTGGAATCAGGCAACGACGAAGACCCGATGAAACTTTACGAAGGCTTTGCCGGACACCGTCCCGATACCGATGCCCTGCTCCGCGACAAAGGCTTGAAATAAACACCCATTCCAAGAGCCTCCCGGCTCTTGCGAAAGCATGATAAGAGCCGTTCTTCCTGCAACGAAGAACGGCTCTTTTGTTTTCATTTGACATTTTTTCAGCCCGAAAATTTAACTTTGATAGCTTTTCTATGCATTTTCAGATAAAAATGCATACATTTGCAACATTAACTACTAAACTTTGTTTCTATGAAGAAGATTTTTACTCTAATCTTTGCTGCATCACTGACAACTGCTGCTTTTGCACAAGATGCCGCTACATTTGTTGTTGACAACGTAAAATACATTGTCACAGGTGAAACGACAGTCGGCCTTAGCGGACTTTCCGAAGGATTTACGGCCACTGAACTGACGGTTCCTTCCGAAGTTGTAAACGAAGGTAAAACCTACAGCGTCACATCGGTTGAAGAAGAAGCCATCTATTGGTCTAACTTGACGAGACTTGTTCTTCCTGAGGGTGTAACAGAACTAAAGGAAACAGCCATCTACTCAAACGATGCCCTGGCAGAAATAGTCCTTCCCGAAACACTCACAACTCTCGGCCGTTATGCACTTGCCTACAACGACGCACTGAACAACGTCGTCATTCCGGCCGGCGTGACAGTTATTCCGGAAAGCTGCTTCGCACGCAACTCCTCCATGACAAACATTGAAATCAAAGGTGAGTACACATCAATCGGCAATGGCGCATTCTACAAAGTGCCACTGACAGAAATCACAATCCCTGCCACTTGCAAAAGCATCGGCGACAATGCTTTCCAACTTTGTGAACAATTGACGAAAGTTACCCTAAATGAAGGATTGGAAACGCTTTGCGACGGAGCTTTCCGCCAATGCCCGAAACTGACTGAAATCACACTGCCTGAATCGTTGAAAACCCTTGAAGACAATGTTTTCCTCCAAGCAGGATTGACAAGTGTCAATATCCCTGCCAATGTAGAATCAATTGGCAATGCCACTTTCGGTCAAACTCAAATTACAGCCTTTACCGTAGCTGAAGGAAACGCAAACTACAAGGCTGTTGACGGTGTCGTATATACCAAAGACGGTCTTATCCTCACGGCATACCCAACAATGGGTGCTACTGAATATACAGTACTCGACGAATGTAGAGGTATCGGTGGTGGTGCATTCTATGGAGCACAAATCCAGAAAATCACCTTGCCGGAAACCATGCGCGCATTCGACAACTTCGCTTTCACTCTCTCGTCTCTCGCTGAAATGAACACTCCGGCTTCACTGCTCTTCATGGGCGAACAGGCGCTTGCCGGCACAAAGTTCACCACATTTACTTTCCCGGAAGGAATGACAACGCTTTACGACGGTGTTATGGCACAGTGCGAACAACTTCAGTCTGTAACACTGCCGACCACACTTAAATACATCGGATTCCATGCATTCTTCCTCGACAAGGCATTGACCGAAGTACACTGCCTCGGTGCAGAACCCGCTTACTTGGACTATTACGAAGAGAGTGACCATCCATTCGGCTACATCGACCGCGACAACGTGACCGTTTCCGTACCGAAAGGCCGCCTTTCCGCTTACGAGGCATCTTATTGGGGTTCTGAATTCTCCAATATCGTTGACACGGAAGCTCCGATTTTCTTCCCTGACAGCTTCACACCGGCCACAGAATCCGAACTGACTGAACTGGGTACGATTGAAATTACATTCCCGACAGAAGCCACCGTTGAAAACTCACTTCCGAAAATCAGCGTGTCCAAAAATTTGGAAATCTACGGCGAACCGGTAGAAGATTTCGGCTGGATGGCAGTCAACAATTCTGCTGACAAAAAGACGGTTTCCGTATTCCCGCAGGACGAATACGGCGAAGGGTTTGTTCAGCCTATCAAACTTGAAGCAGGTGTCAACTATTTCGTAAAACTTCCGGCCGGATTCATCAAGGACAGCGAAGGCGTCATGAACCAGGCCATGACTCTCCAGTTCGTTGGAAAAGAAGAATCTTCAGTATCTGTAGTAGAAAGCAACGACTGCTTCGTTCTCAACACAGCCAACGGTTTCGACGTAGTTCTCGGCGGTTTGCAGAATGCAACGGTTGAAATGTTCAGCACAACAGGTGCACTTGTCAACAAGGTGAACAATGCCAACGGAACAGTTTCGCTCAACGCCGATGCCAATGGAATGTATATCATCCGCGTAATCGACGGCAACAAAGCCTACACATTCAAAGTAGTGAAATAAACGACGGATACCATCCGCTAACATACATAAAAAACTAAAGTCAAAATTTATTGACTTTAATTTGATAACGTATATAAACTAGCCCTAAATAACTATAATGGTTATATGGGGCTAGTTTTTTCTATTAACAACTTTCAAAGCTAAATTCACGTATATTTTTAAAACACTTCAGTTTTTTGATATCTTTGCATATGTTAAACACCGAAATTAGTTAATATGTATCGAGCCGATTTTATAGAGAATAGAATTGATGTTGTCAAAAATATCTATACCCTATTCTCCTACACCAAAAGTTCTATAGCCGAAGAAAAAGATTGGGCATTACAACGATTTAAACAGGGGAAATGGTTCGTCGTTGAAAAATTTGGTAATGCTTTATTATTTGCACCAAGTCGTTTCGTTGGCTATAAAGATAACACGATAGAAAAACATACGCTTAATCCAGGGGATGGAACACAAACCAATTATAAACTCCGCGAATTAAAATTGTATAAGGAATCATCTGATATCTTTTTGTCAAAGCAATTTGAAATTTTTATGACCACTTTGGGAATAAAAAAAGATAATGCCAAATTTTTTATTCCCAATAATTCGGATATTACTGATTTTAATAAGCCACGAAAATGTTATTTTATCTGTCCCACTCATTGCAAAGGACAAAAAGAACAAGCATGGAAAAGTTTTCACTCTAAAAATATAATGGCAATAGGTTGGGACCATACAGATTATACTAATTATTCCGCCAAAGAAATAATAAGCAGATATCCTAATGATCCTACAGTCATAGGTCCATTCACTTATATAAAAGAAATAAAAGAGGGAGATATTATATGCTGTACAAATAACAATTTCGGTCTGTGGGGAATTGGTATCGCCTTATCTCAATATAAATTTCATAAACATATACATTATGCAGGAATCGATGAGAAAGGCAACGATTCTTACTATTCACATTATATCGACGTGGCTTGGTTATGCTTTAAAGACAACGGATACATACCTACATCTGAATTACATATTCAACCACCCGAGAAACAATGGCAACCTTATGGCACACTTAGTTCAAAAGATGAAATTCCACACTATATAGAAAATTATTTACTTAACAAGCAAGACAATAATATGGAAGGAAATAACAACATAGAAAAATATATAAAACTATTAGAAGCAAACAAGAACCTTATTTTAACAGGGGCCCCAGGTACGGGAAAAACCTACTTAGCTAAAGCTATTGCAGATGCTATGGGAGCTGAATCTAAATTCGTTCAATTTCACCCATCTTATGACTATACCGATTTTGTTGAAGGCCTTCGCCCTACTCCACAAGACACAAATGGAAATATTGGATTTAAACGGGTCGATGGAGTGTTTAAAAATTTTTGCAAAAAGGCGATTTCTGGAATTAATACAGAGAACATAAAAACAGATAATTTATTTGATGAGATTTATGATAGTATCGTTTCAGATATAAAAAAAGGATTAATTAATTCATATAAAAATCCTCAAGGTGAAGATTTACCCTTAAGAATAAACGATAAAGGACGTATTGAGTATAGAAGGAATAGTCCCAGAGCTGAAAAAGAAGAAAATATTAAACTGATGTACAATTACTTACTACAGAATCATATTTTCAATTTATCGTCATACACACGAGAAGACTATTGGCGTTTGATACAAAAATTATCGAAAAACACAAAAACCATTGACTATGTGGAATATGGTTGGATATTACAAGAATTGCTAAATAGGACACCGAAAGAAATTCCTGAAAGGAATAAAAATGATCAAAAAAACAACAAAAAGAAATTTGTCTTCATTATTGACGAAATAAACCGTGGAGAAATCTCAAAAATATTTGGTGAACTATTTTTTAGTATTGATCCCGGTTATCGTGGAGAAAAAGACAAGGTCAATACCCAATATCAAAATATGATAACCGATGAAACCGATCCATTCTTTTACGGCTTCTATGTACCGGAAAATGTCTATATCATAGGAACAATGAACGATATTGACCGCAGTGTAGAAAGTATGGACTTTGCCATGCGTCGCCGTTTTGCATGGGAGGAGGTAAAAGCAAACGAAAATACCGGTATGTTGGACAATCTGCAAGATATGAAAGCCGAAGTCATAGAAACCATGACACGCCTGAATTTGGCTATATGGAACGAAGAAAAGAATACTGGTATTGAAGGATTAAGTCCGGCATATCATATCGGAGGTGCTTATTTTAGCAAACTGTCACTTTATCTTGACGAAAGCCACTCAAATAAAGAAGATGCATACAAACAACTATGGGATAATCACTTAAAAGGAGTATTATTTGAATATTTAAGAGGCATGCCAAATGCAATAGCCGACCTGAAAGAATTAGAACGAGTTTATTTTAACGAACAGAGCAATGATAACATTGAAGGATAATACCAAATATCCTCCTATAACAGACAATCCCGAGAAATTCCTGTTATTACAAAATATCGCAAACAGAAGAATTTCTGAACTACTTGATGAGAATGGCAACAACTTGCTCGTCTACCCCCATTCCTTCGAACTGTGTGAAGATGAATCTGGTAACTTACCACTATTGTCAATACAAACTTGTTGGAAAGAAACACGATGCACTAAGGTCATACTTGAAACAGGAAACATTGCCGGATTTATTGGAATAGACGGAAAAACCGTATCTATTCACTCCCGATTTACCCCCAATAATACAGAAGATTTCTTTTTGCATTACATGCTTAGTAAAGTACTATGCATTAATGTCATGAGCCTGTCACATGGGACTAGTAATGAACAAATATTCAACCTACTGTTATATCTGTTTCCGAAACTGTTAAACGAAGCTTTGGCACAAGGAATCTATAAGGAATACGTACGAAACGAGTATAATGATGCCAATGTAAGGGGGTCAATTGATATTAACCGGCATTTGAAATCAAACATGCCGTTCAATGGCCGTGTAGCATATCGAACACGAGAATTTAGCCATGACAATCATGTGACAGAATTGATACGACATACAATCGAATACATTTGTCAACGCCCATTTGGAAAATCATTGCTAGAAAATAATGCGGAAACGCGAGCAGATGTTGCCCAAATTATATCTGCCACCCCTCATTATTGCAGACAGAAAAGGGAGCATATAATAAAAAGCAATTCGAAAATCATCAGCCATCCCTACTATTCCCGCTATGCCCCCCTACAAAGACTTTGCCTGCGAATATTGAGGAATGAAAGGCTCAAATATGGAGAATCGGGAAATAAAATCTATGGCATTCTGTTTGATGTTTCTTATTTATGGGAAGAATATCTCGCAACACTTCTGACAAAACAAGGATTCAAACATCCCAACAACAAGAACAAAACAGGGCGCATTTATTTAGCAAAGCAAAAGAGATTTCCACGTTATCCCGATTTTTACAGAGAGTATGACCACACAATTATAGATGCCAAATATAAGAGAACGGTACTCCGAGAAGATATACACCAAATGATTACCTACATGTACCGTTTAAAAGGGACATGTGGAATTTTCATACAGCCAACTGAACATGAACTTAAAACAGTTAAATCTTTTTTGTTAGGATATGGTTCAGAGGTGAACGCTTCACTTCAAACATATTTCTATCCTATTCCACAGAACGCACCTGATTACAAGCATTTTGTTTCAAAAATGTTAGAGTCAGAAAATGCACTCCGAGAAATATTGGGCAAAACATAACCGCTAACCCATAACCTCTAACCTAAATCCCGTTGCACATTTCTTCGAGGACCTGGAAAGCGCGTTCGAGTATCGAGTCCTTTCCCTGTGCCTTGTCGGTGTCGGTCATATCGAACTGGCAGCCTTCGCTGGGGGCGGTACCGTATTCGGTCAGACGGCCTTCGGAATCATAAATCGGTGCAGCACTGAAGCGGATGCCCCAACCGTTGGGCAGTTCGGAAGTGAACGGCATTCCGCAGCCGCCGCCGGTAGTGTCGCCCACAACGCGCACATTCGGCAAACTTTTCATGATCGATACAAAATTGTTGGCGGCACTGAACGTGGCACGGTTGCAAAGCACCACCACAGGCTTCGTATAGCGCACACGGTTTGACGGTGCCGGATCGAGGTAGTAGGCATAGGGTTCCGAAAACTCATCGTGTCCGGGACCTGTCTTATGAGCAATGTAGCCCGCCAGAATACGGCTGTCGATAAAGCGTTTCACAAGCGTTTCGGCATTGGTCAGTATGCCGCCGCCATTGCCGCGCACGTCGATAATCAGTCCGTCGGAAGGAGCCAGATAGGCCAGAATCAGGTCAAGGTTGCCCTCGCCGATGGTCGACGAAAACGACCCGTAGTGCATATAGCCGAAGTTGTTGGAAAGAATCTGATAGTCGATGCCGCTGGCACTCATATAGTCGAAATGGAGATAATGCTCCTGAATGAGCCGTTCGTCGTAGTTCTGCGGATACTGCTCCCAAATCCAGTAGCGGGAATAGTCGAACGACGAACTGAGGTTCGTATGTCCGTCCTTCAGTTCCTTCAGCATGTCGCTGCACACGCGAAACAGTTCGTAATCCGTCATCGTAGGACTGATTTTCGCCCCATATTTCTCTTTCATTTCCTGCCAGTCGATGTCCTTATAGCTGAAAAACGAATAATGCTCGTCGAGAATCGTCCACAAGGCCTCGAAATTGCCCTGCGGATTGTCGGCATATTCAGGAATGTCGTGGCAGGAAACAAGTCCGCCAACGGCAGAAATCGTCATCAATAGGTAGAATAGAATCCGTTTCATAGAAGTAGAGGGTTTAATACATGGCTGAAATCATTTTCGCCTTAGCCGGCAGACCTTTTACGGGATGGATGCGGAGCGATTCCCATTCCACACCCAGCACCAGCGAATGGACCGACTTGCGCACGCTGATGTTTTTCGCCCACAACGTAGTGAAATTATGGCGGTAACCGATACGCAACGCCGTGGCGCCGAGATGCAAATCGAGCGTCAGCAGGTTTTCCATGTCGAAACGGTTGCCCCACCAGCCGAAAGTGGCGGTGTTCCAGTAGTTTCCGAGATATATTTCATAAAAGCTTTGGTCGTATTCCGGCAGATAATAGGCACCGAAAACGGGGATTGTCGGCTGATAGCGGGCCGTCACCGGAAGCCTGCCCACCTTGAAACGGTAGACTGCCATGCCCGTCAGTCCGGCATTGAGATAGATATGCGGCGAAGCCACATTGTTGGAATTGCGCGGATTGTAGGTGCATCCGCCCTCAAACGTGAGATTTCCTCCGGCATAAAGGTTCAGTCCGTCGACAAACACATTGTTCCAACGGTGCATCATTCCCCAGTCGATGTCGGCAAGCACCGTGTGCATCTTGTTGTTGCCCGCAGGATTCTCGGGAGAATCGTAGCTGAATCCGGCATTGACCTGATGCACCCACTGCAACGGATGCCGGCGGGAAGCACGCATGAACTCATAGCCCAGCCGCATGTGCCGTCCGGAATAAGGCAGGATGCTGAGATAGGTGTCGTGGTTACGGGTATGACCGATGTCGAACGTCACGGCCGACTGGCGCAGACGCAGCACGGTGGTGTCGCTCTCGGCGGCTTTTACGGAAACCGAGGCCAACAATGCGAACAGCATGCCCAGCCATATTCTTGCCTTCCTCCGCATAATGTCCTGATTAAAGTTCGTCGACAAACAGGCGCTGCTGTCCGGTCAGCTCGTCGCGCACATCGTTTTGATTGATGACTTCCTCCTTGGCCGTTTCCACATCCAGATCCACGTCGGGCTGCGGATGTTCCTGTTCCGGCACCTCGCGCGGCTCAATCCATTCGATTTTTTCGGTCGTGAACGTGGTCAGGCGTTTTCCTTTTGCCTTGAAGCTCTTCGTTCCGATATATTCTTCCGCATCGATAATCAGCGGTTCGCGGAAGGAATCGGCACCGCCGAGCGTCACTTTCACGCGCGGATACATGTCGTCGGTCAGCAACAGCAGTTTTGAATCAGGATTCTCGCCGATGAAGCTCTGTTTCTTTGACGAGGGTTCAAAGGTGAACCGCTTGATATACGGATAGCCCTGGTCGGCATCGTTGAGCACAGCCGTCCAAACCACGCCGTCGCGGTATTTCTCTATACGGAGTATATTGTTTTCATAATGGTTGCTCAAGTCGAAAGAACTCATGTAGAACTCGCCGTTTTTCAGTATGACAAGCACCTGGTCGGTCGGATTGAACTCGCCCAACGACTGGCCGCGGCCGTCGTAGTTCAGACGAAGAACATCCCAATCGAACCACACCTCACGCCCGCCGAGCGTCGACACGCCGCGTTCCTTCAACGAAATGCGATGCACTTCGTTTTTCGTCACGATATTGCCCAACGACTGGCGGCCCTTGATGGCCATATCGGCGAAATTGATATCGAACTGGAGCACTTTCAAGCGAGGCTTTTCCTTCAGCGTCACGCGGAGCGTTTCCGCCTCACCGTTGGGATTGGCCGAGAACCACCAGATTTTCGAACCTTTCAAGCCCTGCATCATGTCGTATTCCTTGTCGCGGGTGATGCCGGTCACGGCAAAACGCTTCATATAGGTTGTTCCGCCCTTGCCGTTCTGATAGACAAGGTTGTAGATAGTGCGCTGGTCGTTGCGCTTGAACACGTTGAGATACAGCACGTTCTTGCCCACATACAGTTTGTCGGCCACCTTCACCACCTTGTATTTTCCGTCCTTGAAGAAGACGATGATGTCGTCCATGTCCGAACAGTTGCACACAAATTCGTCCTTCTTCAGTCCCGTGCCGATAAAGCCGTCCTCGCGGTTGATATACAGCTTCTCGTTGGCTTCCGCCACCTTGGCGGCTTCAATGTTGTCGAAACTGCGGATAATGGTACGGCGCGGATATGCGCCACCGTATTTCTTCTTCAATTTTTCATACCAGGCAATCGTATAGTCGACGAGCGTAGCCAGGTTGTGGTCAATTTCCTGCACCCGTTCCTTCAGCGATTCGATGTAGTTGTCGGCCTTTTCGCTGTTGAAGCGCAGGATGCGCCCCATCTTTATCTCCAACAGGCGGAGAATGTCGTCGCGGGTAATTTCGCGCACGAAATCAGCCTTATAGGGAGTCAGTCGCTTGTCGATATGGGCCACTGCCATATCGAGGTTAGCACTCTGTTCGTATTCCTTGTCCTTGTAAATCCGTTCTTCAATGAAGATTTTCTCCAGCGAAGCGTAGAGCAGGCTTTCCATCAGTTCGCCGCGCTGTATTTCCAGTTCACGGCGCAACAGGTCCTTCGTGTTGTCGACACTGCAACGCAACACGTCGCTCACCTTCAGGAACAAAGGCTTCTGCTCGGAAATCACGCAGCAGTTGGGCGAAATGCTGACTTCGCAGTCGGTAAACGCATAAAGCGCGTCGATGGCACGGTCGCTCGACGTTCCGGGAATCAGATGCACGATGATGTCGGCATGTTCCGCCGTATTATCATCCACACGGCGCACCTTGATTTTGCCCTTTTCCTGCGCCTTGATAATCGAATCGATCAGCGTTCCGGTCGTTTTTCCGAAAGGAATGTCGGTGATTTCAAGGGTCTTGTTGTCGATTTTCTCAATCTTGGCCCGAACACGCACCGCACCGCCACGCTCGCCGTCGTTATACTTCGACACATCGATATAGCCACCCGTAGGGAAATCGGGATAGAGCGTAAACTCTTCGCCCCTCAGATAGGCAATGGCGGCATCCAGCAGTTCATTGAAATTATGGGGAAGGATTTTCGACGAAAGTCCGACGGCAATACCTTCGGCACCCTGCGCCAGCAACAACGGAAACTTGACCGGCAAAATCAGCGGTTCGGCCTTTCGTCCATCGTACGAAGCCGTCCATTCCGTCGTTTTCGGATTAAAAACCGTTTCCAGCGCAAACTCCGACAGACGGGCCTCTATGTAACGGGGAGCGGCGGCACTGTCGCCCGTAAGAATGTTACCCCAGTTACCCTGGCACTCTATAAGCAGGTCCTTCTGTCCGAGCTGGACGAGCGCATCGCCGATAGAAGCATCACCGTGAGGGTGATACTGCATCGTATGTCCCACAATATTCGCCACCTTGTTGAAACGGCCGTCGTCGGTTTCCTTCATTGAATGGAGGATACGCCGCTGCACCGGCTTCAATCCGTCGAGGATATGAGGCACGGCACGCTCCAGAATCACATACGAGGCGTAGTCGAGAAACCAGTTTTGGTACATTCCCGACAGGTACATGTTTTTTTCTTTAGGCACTTGATAGGATGAATGCGATGAAGTTTCGCCTGCAACATCAGCCGCATCATCCAACTCTTCAATATTTTCGTCTTTCATTTCAAAAATTTACGATGGATATCCTTGCCCCTGAAAGCCTTTAGTCGTTAAAAAAGGGTGTTATTTACCAAATATTTACAATTTCAGGGTTTTGCTCTTGCAAAAATAAGAATAAAATCGAAAAAAATCATTTACTTTGCACTTTAAAATCGTGGAGAATGCCGATTCCGCATACCGACAGTCAGAATTCGCCGACCGATTCCACCGGCTGTCCGACCTTGCTGCGGCAACCTCCCCAATCACAAGAATAAGAAAACAGAAACTACAATAAAAATGGCACAAGAAGATTTGTTTAAAAAGATTGTCGCTCACGCAAAAGAATACGGATTCGTATTTCCTTCGAGCGAAATCTACGACGGACTTTCAGCTGTTTACGACTACGGTCAGAACGGCGTTGAACTGAAAAATAACATCAAACGCTACTGGTGGGATGCAATGACACAACTCAACGAAAACATTGTGGGCATTGATTCGGCCATCTTCATGCACCCGACCATCTGGAAAGCTTCCGGACACGTTGATGCCTTCAACGACCCGTTGATCGACAACCGCGACTCCAAGAAACGCTATCGCGCCGACGTCCTCATCGAAGACGAAATCGCAAAATACGACGATAAAATCAACAAGGAAGTGGCTAAAGCCGCCAAGAAATACGGCGACAGCTTCGACGAAAAGAAGTTCCGCGAAACAAATCCGCGCGTTCTCGAACACGTGGCAAAACGCGACCAGCTTCACGAACGCTATAAAGCTGCGATGAACGACATGAATCTTGAGGAACTCCGCCAAATCATCCTCGACTATGACATCGTTTGTCCTATTTCCGGAACAAAGAACTGGACAGAAGTCCGTCAGTTCAACCTCATGTTCTCCACTGAAATGGGAAGCACGGCCGACGGTTCCATGAAGGTTTACCTCCGACCGGAAACGGCTCAGGGTATCTTCGTCAACTATCTGAACGTACAGAAAACAGGCCGTATGCGCATCCCGTTCGGTATCGCACAAATCGGTAAGGCATTCCGTAACGAAATCGTTGCCCGCCAGTTCATTTTCCGCATGCGCGAATTCGAACAGATGGAAATGCAGTTCTTCGTACGTCCGGGCGACGAGCTGAAATGGTTCACCCAATGGAAAGAAACCCGCTTGAAATGGCACAAGGCTCTCGGCCTCGGCGATGAAAAATACCGCTTCCACGACCACGAAAAGCTGGCTCACTATGCCAATGCTGCAACCGACATCGAATTCCTCATGCCGTTCGGATTCAAGGAAGTGGAAGGTATCCACTCACGTACCAACTTCGACCTCAGCAACCATGAGAAGTATTCGGGCAAGAAAATCCAGTACTTCGATCCGGAACTGAACGAATCCTACACGCCGTACGTTATTGAAACATCCATCGGTGTTGACCGCATGTTCCTTTCTGTCTTCGCCTCATCGTTTGAAGAAGAAAAGCTCGAAAACGGCGAAACCCGCGTTGTGCTCCACCTGCCGGCTCCGTTGGCTCCAATCAAGGCTGCCATCATGCCGCTTGTCCGCAAAGACGGTCTGCCTGACAAGGCCCGCGAAATCATGGACATGCTGAAGTTCGACTACAAGGTTCAGTACGACGAAAAGGACTCTATCGGCAAGCGCTACCGCCGTCAGGATGCCATCGGTACTCCGTTCTGTATCACGGTCGACCATCAGACACTGGAAGACAACACCGTCACTATCCGTCACCGCGATACGATGGAACAGCAACGCGTCGGCATCGACCAGCTTCAGTCCATCATCGACAAGGAAGTCAGCATGAAAGAGTTGCTCAAAAAGCTGCTCTAAGAAAAGCTATAATTATCCTCTCTCTAATTTTTTATGACTATGAAATACTTGAAAACGAAAGTCCTGACATTGTTTGCTACCATCCTGATGATTGGCTCGCTCAGCTCATGCAACTACAACTCGCTTGTTGAAAAGCAGCAGACAGTTGATCAGAAATGGGCGGAAGTGGAAACACAATACCAGCGCCGCGCCGACCTCATCCCCAACCTGGTGAATGTGGTGAAAGGCTACGCCGAACACGAATCAAAGACGCTGGAAAATGTGATTGCGGCACGCGCAAAAGCCACCTCCATCACCCTTACAGCCGACCAGCTGACGGAAGAAAACATGGCAAAGTTCCAAAAGGCACAAGGCGACTTGTCGAATGCGCTCAAATCGCTGTTGGCCGTGTCGGAATCCTATCCGAACCTCAAAGCCAACGAAAATTTCCGCGACCTGCAGGTTCAGCTTGAAGGCACTGAAAACCGAATAGCCACGGCACGCACCCGCTATACGGAGGCCGTGCTCGACTATAATGTGGCCATCAAGAAGTTCCCGACCGTCATCTATGCCGGATGGTTCGGATTCGACGCCAAACCGCAGTTCACAGCTGAAGAAGGAGCGGAAAAGGCACCCACTGTTGAATTTTAAACCCAGGCCAAAGCCTGCTAAATTTACAATACAATAAGAATGAGAAAATTACCGATAATTTTTATTCTCCTGCTGGCTGCTGTCATCCCTTCGTGCAAGCTCGACCCGGTGACCGACGCTTGGGAATACTACAAAGAATGGCGCGAAGGCAACCAGGCATGGCTGAACGAACAGATTGCGAAGACGAACGACGACGGAACACCCTACTACAACAAGGTGACGCCGGAATTCGACCACAACGCGTATGTGCTTATCCGCTACTTGAACGACCGTTCAAAGACAGAAGGCAACCTTACGCCGCTGACCTCTTCGACCGTCGATGTGAAATACATTGGACGTACCTACGACGATGTGGCTTTCGACTCTTCCTACCTGAGCACTACACCTGCCGACAGCATCTACCGTACACGGGTGACCGACCTTATCGAAGGCTGGGCCATTGCCCTGACCAACATGCGCGTAGGTGATTCCTGCGAAGTCATTGTTCCTTACCAATACGCATACGGAAACGTGACTTACGGCTCTATCAAGCCCTATTCCAACTTGATATTCCATATCAAGCTGGTTGACATCCCGGGCTACGAAAAGCCAGCATACTAAACCGAAAAATTTCAGAAAAAAGCGGAGCGGTTGTTTCTTTTTCAGAAACAACCGCTTATTTTTGTAACCGACTACAGGAGTCGAACCAAACATTGACCGTTATGAAAAGACTGACATGGATCATTGCCCTTCTGCTCGTTCTTGCCTCCTGCAAGACGACGGAAGAGAATTACCGCAAATCCTATATTGCGGCTATACAAGGGAAACAGGAGAAACAGGAGAAAACGGATTCCACCTTGACGAAGGAAGAAAAGGAAATCTATAACAAAGTAATCGAGCAACAGAAGCCGAAGCTGACAAACGTGGGCAACGACACGATACGCACGTCGCGCAACTATGCCTGGCAGTTCTACGGTAACGACATTCCGATGAAGAAATACAACGTCGTGGTAGGAGCCATGCGCCAGCAGTTCAACGCCAAGGCCTTCTGCGACCGCCTGCGGCAAAACAACTGCAAGGCGTATGTGATCACCGACCGCGACATGAACTATTTCGTCGTAGCCGAAGGCTTCGACAGCATGGAAGAAGCGGCCGAATATCTGAAAAACATCGACAGGCACATACCGTTCAAGCTTCCGCTGAAAGAGCCCTACATCTACGACACGACCCGGCTCCGCTAAACGAGTTTTCCGCGTTTGGCAAGTTCAATCACTTCCAGGTCCTTGATGTCGCCTGCATCGATTTTCAGGCGAATCAGCGTGCGCACCGCCTGCCAGCCATAAACGCCGGCAGCCCCCGGATTGATGTGCAAAAGGCTGAGTTCACGGTCGTACATCACTTTCAGAATATGGCTGTGACCGCAAACAAAGATTTTCGGACGGCGGGTTTCCAGCTTGAACTTCACCCCCGGAGCATATTTCCCGGGATAGCCGCCAATGTGTGTCATGTAGACCTTCACACCGTCGGTCACCCATTCCTGCTCAAGGCCGAAACGGCGCCGCAAGACCATTCCGTCAATATTGCCGGCAACGGCATGAACGGGAGCCAGCTTCTCCAGACGGTTAATGACCTCCTCCGAACCAATGTCGCCCGCATGCCAGATTTCGTCGCATCCGACAAAATGCTCTGCAAAACGCTCGTCCCAAGTGGCATGAGTGTCAGAAAGAATACCGATAGTTTTCATACAGAAAAAGCGTCACTGTTGCGGCAGTGTCAGCGCCTCGCGCAGAACGACACTGTCCATCAGCAGAATCAGACATCCGATTACAAAATAAAAGATACGTGCATAGAGCCGCGGCATTTTTCCCGTCAGCATACGGGCGTTCGAAGTCTGGAAAAACCAGTCCCAATTGAACACCGAAGCCAATACCGACAGCAGGCCGGTCACGGCAAAAACTCCGCAAATGAACCACGTGGCAAACACCATGACTGCCGCCGATTATTCCCCGGGGAAAGTCAGCGTAAGCGAACGCTGTCCGTTCTCCTCTTCCACGACATCCACACGGACCGTATCTTCCGGAAGGAGCTCTTCCACACGTTCCGGCCATTCAATCAGGCATAAGGCACCTGAATCGAAATAATCCTCCACACCGATATCATAGGCCTCGTCGATGCTTTCCAGACGGTAGCAGTCGAAATGATATATCAGTTCGGCAGTTGTGTCCGAACGATATTCGTTGATGATGGAGAACGAAGGAGAGTTAGTGATGTCGGTCACCCCCAATTCCGCACAAAGCGCATTGATAAACGTAGTTTTACCGGCACCCATTTTGCCATAGAACGCAAAAACCGTATAGTCGCCCATTGCCTTGACAAACTCACGGGTAGCATCGGCAATCGCGTCCAACGAAGTTATCTGAATTTTTTTCATAGTCACTATCTTTGCTTTTTGCAAAGATAATATAAATCTGCATAGTCTGACAATAGCAATCTTTAGATATTTCCTCCAGACGTAAGAATCTTGACAGAACTCCACTATCGGTATTTTAGTTTCCAATATTTGCATACAAATTGCAAATTTGCAAATCTAAAACACGATAAGTCGGAATTTATTTCTATATTTGCAGAAAAATGCATGGCATGATAGCAGAAATCAGGTTCAAGAACATGTTCTCATTCAGAGATGAGGCCTCATTAAGTTTCGAGGCTGACAAAAGCAAGGATATGGAAGCATATCACGTTGTGGAATTAGACAACAACGTGAGGTTGCTGAAAGTGGCTGTTGTTTACGGCGCAAACGCTTCAGGAAAGAGCAACATTATCAAAGTTTGTGACTTCATCAAATCATTTGTCAGCTATACTCCCCTCAACAAGGCTGAGCAAATTCCGGTTATTCCTTTTCTTCTGAACAAAACGACCCCCAAGCAATTGTCGGAATTCTCAATTTCTTTCTATTTGATGAATGGAAAGAAAGCCACACGCCATGTCTATTCCGTAGCTTTAGACAGGTCGCACGTAGCCAAAGAAACACTGATTTACTATCCAAGCCAGCAGCCTGCAACAATCTTTGAAAGGACCACTGAAAACAATGTATCAGCCATCAAATTCGGACAGAAAATCAAACTGTCGCAAGCGGTCAAAGAAGAAATCATACTGAAATGTCTGCATAACATGTCGGTTTTCGCAGCCTACATGCAAGTGAATACCCATATTGTGGAAATAGAAGCAGTCCTCCAGTATCTGACCAACCAGGTCATGCCTGCCGTCGTACCCACATCGTCATTGAACCGCTATGCCGAAGAATCAATTAAGGAAGAATCCGCAAAAGATTATATTTTAAAATATTTGCAGGAAGCTGACTTCAATATTTCCAATATTACGTCGAAAGAGCAGGCGTCGAAAAACGGAACCATCAGCCATACTGTATACCAGCATAAGGTTACCGACGAAAATGGAGACAACGATTATTACGATTTTCCGGAGCTGTTCGAGTCCGACGGAACCGTACGTACATTTGGCTTGGCGGCACAAATACAAAAGATTCTTGAGAAAAATGCGTTTCTTGCTGTCGACGAAATCGAATCTTCTCTCCACCCGAAGCTGATAGAATATATCATTGAACGCTTCCTGACAGAATCAGAGCACGCCCAAATGCTCCTTACAACACATTATGACGGTCTGTTGGGAGAGGAAGATTTGCTTAGAAAAGACAACATCTGGTTTACGGAAAAGAATCCTGACGGTTCAAGTGCGCTATACCCGCTGACCGATTTCAAGGGGCTGAATAGAATCAGTTCCCTTCAAAAAGCCTATAAATTCGGCAAATTCGGTGCAGTCCCCAACCTATAACCATGCCATTATGAGAAAATCACGGAAAAACATCGCCACCCGGCAGGTCATTCATATCGTTGGAGAAGGTTTGACAGAACTCTTCTATTTCAGCCATTTGAAAAAGCTGCTTGGCTACAGATATTCTATTTCACCACGTCTTTTTGAAAACAACAGTATCGAAAAGATTGAAAAGAAAATAAAGGAACTGCTTGATGAAGACGTTTTTGTAATCTGCGTTTTTGATGCCGATGTCAGCCGACGTTCGGAGGCTGAAAACAAGAAAATGACAGCATTAAAAAAGAAATACGCAAACAACAGCAATATTCTTCTATGCGACAGCCTGCAATCAATCGAATACTGGTTCCTGCTGCATTTTGAAGATACATGCCGTTACTTTCAAGATTCAGCGGCAACAGAAAAGGCTTTAAAACAATATCTTCCCGCATACGACAAAACCCGGAAATTTCTTGAAAAGGACAAATGGGTAAAAGAGTTGCTGTCTGATTCAAAAATGGACAAGGCATGTGAGTTGGCTGAAAAATACAAAGGTCGAGATTCGTATAGCGAAATCTATAAAGCAATCCGAAAAGTGAGCGAAAAGGGGATATAGTTTTCTGTTCTACGCATTTCTGTCAGCATTCAATTGTCAAAATTAACTAAAAAATCATCCATTTGTCGCCTGACTGCTCCAAAATCCAAACAGACGACTATCTTTGCAATACGGCAGACGTTTCTGTCCGGAACGACAATCAACAGACAAAAAACTACGGTTATGAAACAGACATTGACAGGCTTGGCACTGCTATTGGTGGCTATATTAACACCGACAACTTCACTCAACGCCGCCGACTTCCTCGACACGGGAATGCCCGAAAAATCCATCGGCATAGGCTTACGTTTCGGAATAAACACATCGAACAGCAGCGGTTCGCTGAAAGGCTACAGCGACAACACTTCCTACAGCTGGCGCACGGGGTTCAACACGGGCATTGTGGTCGACCTCAACGTCCGCGAATTCTTCTCTATCCAGCCCGGATTCTTTTTTGAAAACAGAAGCTACGACTATACAATCGTACGCCACGAATCTGCCTCCCAATCGCTCTACAACGAACTGGGACATACACGCAACTATTCGTTCAACATACCGATTATGGCCTCTTTCCGCTTCAATCTGACCGACAATCTGGAATGGCTGGCGGAAGCCGGACCTTATTTTGCCTTTGGCGTGGGCGGTTTCGACAAGAACCACCAAATCTATCTGCAAGTGGCTAAGGATCCGCAACAGACAAGCAAATACTACGAGAACCAAATCCGACGCGATTTCTACGGAAAGGACATCTGGAACCACAAGAAATTCGATTGGGGCTTCAAACTCGGCACAGGCCTGCGCCTCCACAAGCGCTATCTGTTCTCCATCCACTATTTCGCCGGATGCAAGAATGTATCGGCCAACCCCGACTGGACCATGCGCAACAAAAGCTGGAGTTTCTCGCTCGGCTATGATTTTTAGCCTGTAACATACAGACAGCCAACAGCAAAGCGTCCTTCTGACATTCGTTCAGAGGGACGTTTTGTTATTGAAATGACATATTTTAGTTACGCTTTTGTGACGCGGCGGTTATCATTCTGTTACAAAACAACGGGAACTTTGCACCGGAAAATTAAGAAACAGAAGTAACAGAAAGTATGAGAATCGTAAACTTATTATTATGGATGATATTGCTCAGTGCCTCGTGCTATGCAGCGGAAATCAAGGGTACGGTGATTGATTCCAAAACAAAAGAACCGCTCATCGGAGCAACAGTTCAAGTTGCAGGAACGAATTTAGGCACAGCCACCGACATTGACGGAAATTTCGTTGTCAACGTGGAAGGCAAAAAGGAATTGATTATTAAATATGTTTCCTACCGCGACAAAACGGTCAGCACAAGCGAAGCCACTGAAGGTTGGATTATCGAGCTGGATGCCGACAACAATGTGCTGGGCGAAGTAACCATCACGGCAAAGGCAAAACAGGATACGGAAGCGACCGTAGTTGCCAAGACAAAAAACAGCACGACCGTCCAAAGCGGAGTTTCTTCACAACAGATTGAAAAGACGCAGGACAAGGACGCTTCGGAAGTCATCAAGCGCATTCCGGGCATCAGCATCATCGACGACAAATTTGTCATGGTCCGCGGCCTGTCGCAACGCTACAACAACGTGTGGGTGAACGGAAGCGCCGTTCCAAGTTCGGAAGCCGACTCCCGCGCATTCTCATTCGACATCATCCCCAGCTCACAGCTCGACAACATTATGATCGTAAAATCGCCGGCTCCGGAATATCCGGCCGACTTCAGCGGGGGATTCATTCTCGTGAACACGAAAAACATGCCGACAGAAAACAGCTATTCGGTTTCAATCGGCGGCAACATCAACAGTTCCACTCATTTCAAGAATTTCACAACCACCCAAGGCAGCGCCACGGATTTTCTGGGCTTTGACAACGGATTCAGGAATCATGAAGGAGGCATCAACGGAAAGCTGAATTCCCTGGGTTCGGGTATCAACTTGCTGGGAAATGGATTCAACAATGACTGGCGCATAAAAACGACGATGCCCTATTCCGACTTCTCACTCTCAGCCAACGTGGCACGCACCAAGGAATTTGCTGAAGGCGACAAGTTCGGACTTATCGGAGCAGTGAACTACAGCAACAACTACCGCACGCAAACGGGCATGATCAACAATCTATTCGGTGCCTACGACGTGGCAAACGACAAGAGCAACTATCTGCGCAACAGCATTGACAACCAATACACGAACGATGTACGCGTGGGGGCAATGCTGAACATGACCTACATCACAGCCAACGGAAAGAACCGGATAGAGTTCAAGAACATATTCAACCAATTGGGCAAGGACCGCTATACGGACCGCAGCGGCATCAACGCGCAAAGCGACCGCGAACAAAGCGCTGAATACTTTTACAGCAGCCGCACTACCTACAACGGACAATTCACGGGCGAACACACCATCGACGACGCCAACTATCTGGACTGGAGCGCAGGATATGCCTACGCCAACCGCAACATGCCTGACCGTCGCCGCTACGTGGTGACAGACGCGCTGCAACCCGACCGTCTCGGACTGGTGACCGGCAACGACATTAATCGTGAATACACCTACCTAAACGAAAATATTGTTTCGGCAGCGGCCAACTACAAGCACACCTTCACGTTCGGCGACATCAAGCCGACACTTAAGGTGGGAGGCTACGGCGAATACCGCACGCGCAGCTACCGCACACGAAGCTATATCTACACCTGGGATCCCGCCAACAACACGCTTCCCGAAGATTTCCGCTACATGGACATGACGGAACTGCTCAGCAACGAAGCCTACTTCGGCGAAGACGGACTATCGCTGCTCGAAGAAGTGAAATGGCGCAACAATTACGACGGAAACAACACGCTCCTTGCCGGATATGCGGCAGCCGACATTCCGCTCGGAAAGCTCAACATCCACGCCGGTGTCCGTTTCGAACACAACCGCATGGAACTCATCAGCAACAGCCGTGACTACGAACAGAGCCCGACAAGCACGTTCTACAACTATAACGACCTGTTCCCTTCCATCAACACCACCTACCGTTTCAACGACAAGCATCAGTTGCGTCTGGCCTACGGTCAGTCGGTCAACCGTCCGGAATTCCGCGAAGTGTCGTCGTCGGTCTACTATGATTTCGACCTCGCCAGCAGCGTGCAGGGCAATCCCGACCTGACTTCCTGCTACATCCATAATGCCGACCTCCGCTACGAATACTATCCTTCCAACGGAGAAATGATTACCATCGCGGCTTTCTACAAGCATTTCAAGAACCCGATTGAATGGACCTATACGGTAGCCGGAGGAACGGACCTCATCTACTCCTACAAGAATGCGGATGCCGCTACCAGCTACGGTATCGAACTCGACATCAAGAAGAACCTCGGCTTTATGGGACTGGACGATTTCTCACTGGTTTTCAACGGATCTGTCATCAAGAGCAAAGTCAACTTTTCGGACGACGACCAGGAAGCCGACCGTCCGATGCAGGGACAGTCGCCCTACCTCATCAATACGGGAATTTTCTATCAGAACGACAAAATCCGGTTCAGCGGCAGCCTTCTCTACAACCGCATCGGCAAGCGTCTGGTGGGTGTAGGCCGAAGCATCGGCACTACGCAGGACGACATCGTGACAATCCCCGACTCCTACGAAATGCCGCGCAACGCCATCGACCTCAATCTCTCGCAGAAGGTCGGCAAATACGTGGAAGTGAAAATCAGCATCAAGGACATTTTGGCCGAGCCGGTCTGCTTCAAGCAGTTCGAGACAGTTCGTCTCAACAACGGACAGCGTAAGGATGTGGAAGAAATCACCAGAAAATATCATCCGGGACGCAACTTCAATCTCAGCCTTGCGCTCAACTTCTAAAAGAACAAACAAACTGAATATACTACAATCACTATTAACAAAATCAATTACAAATGAGAACGATTTCATTTAAAAAAGCAGCATTGCTTGCATTGGTTACCATCAGTGCTGTCGGTTTCACAGCATGCGACAACAACGACAACCCGGGGGAAAATGAAAAGGAATACACCCTCGATGGCGGTATCAAGGTCTACTCCGACATCCTTTTCAACAACAACGAACTGGGCAACGGTGACCAGGAAATCATTTTGAAAGGCAATCAGACAATTAAAAAAGGCACTTATTTGATGAAAGGTTGGATTTATGTTGCCGACGGTTCGGTATTGACCATCGAACCGGGAACTGTCATCAAAGGCGACAAGGATACAAAGGCATCGCTCATCATCGAACCGGGTGCAAAAATCATCGCCGAAGGCACGGCAAGCGAACCAATCGTGTTCACTTCCAACCAGCCAGCCGGACAACGCAAGCCGGGCGACTGGGGCGGTCTGATTCTCTGCGGTAGGGCTAGAAACAATCAGAATATACAGCAAATCGAAGGTGGCCCGCGCACAAAGCACGGAGGTAACGACGACAGCGACAACTCCGGCATTCTGAAATATGTCCGCGTGGAATTTGCCGGCTATCCGTTTGAAAAGGACAAGGAAATCAACGGTGTAACGCTGGGTTCTGTCGGCAGCGGTACAACCATCGACTACGTTCAGGTTTCTTACTCCAACGACGACTCTTTTGAATGGTTCGGCGGTACTGTCAACTGCAAGCACCTCGTTGCTTTCAACGGTTGGGACGACGATTTCGATACCGACAACGGTTTCTCCGGCAACGTCCAATATTGCTTGAGCGTTCGCGACTCCCGTCTGGCCGACACATCACAATCCAACGGTTTCGAATCCGACAACTGTGCCGACGGCGCAGAAGTTGACCCGTACACGAGTGCCGTATTCAGCAACGTTACGTTCATAGGCCCGAAAGCTACCGACGCAAACTTTGTCAACGATGTCAACTACATCAACGGCGGCTCCTACTTCCCGAACAACGGTTCTGCTCTCGGACGCTTCCAGGCAGCCATGCAAATCCGTCGCAGCAGCCGCTTGAGCTGTATCAACTCTTTGGCTATCGGTTTCCCGATCGGTCTTATCATCGACGGCGAAAAGGGCAACACTCCGGCCATGGCCAAGGAAGGAAAACTGAAATTGCAGAATGTATGGTTTGCCGACATGGACATTACAGGCTCGGATGCCAACAAGTCATATGTTGACCAACTGGTTACAGGCTACGATGAAAACCAGAAACCGGTCTACGATGCAACTCAACCATCCTATTCTTCTACCTTCTTCCTCTCGCAGGTTGGCAACAAGGTAGCTGCAATGGCTGAACTTGCTCTGACTGGCAAAGCAACAATGACCGGCCTGAACGCCGACTTCATGCCACAAAGCGGCAGCCCGCTGATGAACGCTGCTTCCTTCGATGGTGTCAGCGGAATGGAAACAGTTTCCTACATCGGCGCGTTCGGCACAGACAACTGGCTGGAAGGCTGGGCAAACTTCGACCCGAACAACACGGCATACTAACATAACACCATTAATTTTTTCAAATCAATTGGGCGGGACTCGGTTCCGCCCTTTTTTTGTTCAGCCGGAAGCCTATTCTTTTTCGGCAAAGACTGTCCCGGCGGCCAACAATAAACTACCCGGCTTTGCGTTAATGTTTTATAGAAATGTGCATAATTGTGAACAGACGGATGAAACGACATATATTTCTGCTGCTCTGCATGGTGGCTGTGGTCCTGACGGGCTGCAACAACGCCAAGCTGAGCGTGGCAAACGAACAATATGAACGCGGCGAATACTACGACGCTTCGGTCACCTACAAAAAGGTGTACAACAAGCTGAGGAAGAAGGAGGAACGCCCGTTGCGCGGACAAGTGGCCTACCAGCTCGCCACGTGCTACCGCCTGTTGAACATGTCGACCCGTGCGGGAGCTGCCTATCAGAATGCCCTCCGCTACGAATACCCCGACAGCACGGCCCATTTCTATCTGGCTCAGTCGCTCCACCGTCAGGGCAAATATGCCGCCGCCATCAAGGAATACCAGACATTTCTGGAAATGAACCCCACCGACTCGCTGTCGATGATAGGCATAGAGGGCTGCGAAAAGGCTCTGATTTGGAAGGACAACCCGACGCGCTACGAGGTGAAGAACGCCAAACTGTTCAACTCGCGCCGTGCCGACTTTTCGCCGATGTTTCTCGGAGCGGAATACGACCAGCTTTATTTCACATCGACCACCGAAAAGGCGATGGGCGACAAGAAAAGCGAGATTACGGGCATGAAGAACTGCGACATTTTCTTTTCAAAAAAGAATGAGAAAGGCGAATGGGAACGGCCGGAACCCGTGGAAGGCGACCTAAACACGGAACTGGACGAGGGCATCATTTCGTTCTCGCCCGACGGACAGCTGATGTACCTGACGAAAGCCCGCCGCGAACCGAACGCCAACACGTCGGTGGAGATATTCACATCGTCGCGCTCGGATGCCAAATGGAGCGCCCCGGTGAAATACGAAATCACGGGCGACACGATTTCCACGTTCGGACATCCTGCCGTTTCGCCCGACGGCGAATATCTCTATTTCGTGAGCAACATGCCGGGCGGCTACGGCGGCAAGGACATCTGGCGCATCTCGCTGAAGGAACGCCAGGGCTCGCTCGTCAACCTCGGACCGGACATCAACACTGCCGGCGACGAGGATTTTCCGTATGTACGCAGCGACGGCACGTTCTATTTCTCGTCCGACGGCCATCCGGGCATGGGCGGACTCGACATCTTCAAGGCGGTGCAAAAGGGCGAAAACTCGTGGACAATTGAAAACATGCGCAACCCAATAAACTCCTACGGCGACGACTTCGGCATCACGTTTGCCGACGGCGAAAACGGATTTTTCAGTTCCAATCGCGGCGACGCACGCGGCTACGACCATATCTACAGTTTCGTGATGCACCCCATCACGGTGACCATCGAAGGGACCGTCGTCGACAAGGACGAAGAACCGGTGCGCAATGCCATTATCCGCATCGTGGGCAACGACGGCTCGAACCAGAAGGAAGTGGCACGCGACGACGGCTCCTTCAAGTTCCAGCTCCAGCGCGGCGTGCGCTATGTGATGCTTGCCGGAGCGAAAGGCTATCTGAACCAGAAGCAGGAATTCGTGTCCGACACCACGGCCGAGGATGCCAACTACTGGGTGGACTTCATCCTGCCGGCGATCCACAAGCCGCAAGTGGTGGAAAACATCTTCTACGACTTCGACAAAGCGGACCTCCGTCCGGAATCGCAGGCGGCACTCGACGAACTGGTGACGGTGCTGAACGACAATCCGAACGTGACCATCGAAATGGCCTCGCACACCGACCGCAAAGGTACGGAAGAATACAACATGCGGCTCTCCGAACGCCGCGCACAGTCGGTCATCGACTATCTGGTGGCAAAAGGCATCAGCCGCGACCGCCTGCAGCCCCACGGCTACGGGAAATCTCGCCCGAAAACGGTGACGAAGCGCATAGCACGCCTCTATCCGCAGTTTAAGGAAGGCGACACGCTGACGGAAGAATTCATCGAAAAGCTTTCGCCCGAAGACCAGGAAGCCGCCGACCAGATTAACCGCCGCACGGAATTCCAGGTACTTTCACTCACCTACAACATGAACTAAAAATGGAAACAAACGACGAACGATATATGCGGCTTGCACTGGCGGAAGCCCGGCAGGCGGCGGCACGCGACGAAGTGCCGGTGGGAGCGGTAGTGGTATGCCGCGGAAAAGTGATTGCACGCGCCCACAACCTCACGGAAACGCTCACCGACGTGACTGCCCACGCCGAAATGCAGGCCATCACCTCGGCAGCGGCCTATCTCGGCGGGAAATATCTGACCGACTGCACGCTCTACGTCACCGTAGAGCCCTGCCTCATGTGTGCCGGCGCACTCGCCTGGAGTCAGATAAGCCGCATCGTCTACGGTGCCTCCGACGACAAACGGGGCTATCACACCTACTGCCCCTCACCCTTCCATCCCAAGACGGAAATCACCTCCGGCATCCTCGCCGACGAATGCGCCCAGCTCATGACCGACTTCTTCCGCCAAAAACGCCGAAAATAGGGGAAACGGTCAAAAAAACGAGCGGCACCGGTCATTTTTTCAAATCAAGAATCGCACGGCAACGGGAATAGGCTCCGACGGCGCCGGTTCCGTTCACCATGTTCGTCGGAATCATTACGCCTTCCATAAATTCGTCGCGGTAAGTGGTATCGTTATAGGCACGGTCGTACACCTCTGCTGCCTTCAGATAGTCGTAAAGTCCCTTACTCAACGATTGAAGCTCCACCACGACCCGCTTTTTTTCAAAATCATAGCCAGGCACCGGAACCAAACTCTTCTGAATACGCGTTTCCACCGTCAGTGTGTAGTCTTTCCCGTCGAAATAGCGGTCGCTGAAAATATTCGTGAAATAAGCGGGCAAATTCATCGTACCGCGAAACAGACGTTCGTCGAAGAAAACAACATCTCCCGAGGTGAACCGGTTCTGTACAGCCTCCACACGGCCCGACTGTATTCCTTCACTCGTCACTCTCAGCCGGTAGAAATTCTCTCCGGGAGGATCCTGAATTTTTAGCTTGATGACTGCCAGTGTATCGGAATCGTACATAGAATCCGTAGATGATGATGACATGGAACCGGCCGGAATTTCGTCGAACACCCGTTCCATCGACAGCACTTCCATCCGCGGTTCTTCCGGCACTTGAAATTCACCATACGTACCACGTAAGCGGGGCGATTCCACCGTCACCCTCACATGGTCGTGCGGATTGGCACGACAGTCCGCCACATAGCGGACAGCCTTCGAATCGTACTTGACTGCCGTTTCTTTGCCGTTGACCTCAACACGCACCGTTGCATCGGGAAGTTGCGACCCCATACCAATATCGTAGTGGCTGCCTACATAAAGATAATACAGATGCGTTTGCGATACCAATATCTGCATGGTCGTGTCGGGCGACATAATGCCGAACACGCTGATGTCGGCAGGCAAATCCTCCTGATCGATTGTCAAATCCACCTCACACGAGGAAATTGCCAGCAAAGCAAAAATTGTATAAAATATAAGACTCCTTCTTCGGTTCATCGTCATTAAAATTTAAGTGTGTAAGCAAACGAAGGCATGAACGGGAATATGCATACGCCTTTCAGCGACGGCTGCCCGTTGGAATAGCTCATATACACGTTCGATATGTTCATGCGGTTGTAAAGATTGTAAATCGTCACATTGAATTCGCTCTCGCCCCAGCCGTGGTTGTAGAAATACGACACGCTGAAATCAAGACGGTGGACCGGCGGCAGAATGAAATTATTACGTTCCGTGACATAGGTGCGGAGCACTTCTCCGTAGGAAACCGACGAAGACTCCTTGTCCATGCCCGAATAATCCTGCATGTTGCCGCCATAGGTCGACAAGGAAGCGATTGTTCCACGCCGTCCCGACTGATACGTCCATGAAGAGCCTATCTGCCACTCCGACGGAAAACGGTGACTGACGTACAGATTGAAATTATGCCGACGATCATTCAAGGCATAGAACTCTTCGCCGTTGTTGATCACGTTTCCCGGACGGTCGAACTGGCGCAACGCTTTCGACCACGTATAGGCAATCCATCCTTTGGTGTTTTTCGCCTGCCGGCGCAACATCACTTCCACGCCGTATGAGCGGCCGTCGCCGACAGCCACCTGTTTTTGCCAATTGTCGGCCGATGCCATATAGCCAGCACCGTCGCGATACTCCAGAATGTTTTCCATCGTCTTGTAGTATCCTTCCAACGTAAAAGTCAGCGAATAAGGCAAATCGTAGCTGTAGCCCATAGCCCACTGGTCGGACTTCATCAAGGGAATATCCCGGGTGATTGGCACCCAAAGGTCGGTGGAAAAAAGCATGTTGGTAGTATTGAGCCGGTGCAGGTTCTGCGATGTACGCGAATAGGAAGCCTTCAGCGACATGTCATTGCGCAGCAGCCAGCGGACCGACGCCCGCGGCTCCAACAGCTGATAAATCTTGCCTTCGGTGGCTGCCAGTGTATAGCGCAGCCCCAGGTTTGCTTTCCAATGCGGCGAAATCGTCCAATCGTCCTCAACGTACGCCGAAGCCATTGTCACGTGAAGGATGTCGCCCGCCTGCCCTTTCTTTTCATCAACCGTTTTTTCTCCGTCCGTTATATCCCACACATATTCCGTTGTATAGGTGTCGATTACCGGTTCAAATGTCTGATACGACAATTTACCGCCCCAACGCACTGCATGGTTCTCGCCGCAGAACAGGCGGAAATCCGTAGTAAATGCCCAATCGTTTATCTCCGAACGGTTGTTGACGGTCGACAGTCTGGTATCTGCTGAAATCCGCTTCCAAAACTGCAGTTTATCACCTTCACCGACGGTTATTTCCGTGCCGTCGGGACTTTCAATCAACTTTTCAACCCGGTTTTCAGCACGATGTCCTATATTATAAAAATAACGGCTGAAGCTCAAATTGCTGTTAATCAGGAATCGGCTGTTCGGCTGACGGGGCCAGTACAAGCTCGAAACGATGTTGCCCCAACTGTTGTCCGTGCTGCTGTCGAGTGTCTCGTCGGTGCGGCTGTCGGGCGTCTCGTCGTTCTGATTGCTACCCACTTCAGCATTCGGCGTCTCGTCGGTCTGATCGCCATCCACTATTGTCATCTTTGTTTCAGCATTCGGCGACTCGTCGCACACGTCATGCCCCAAATAAAACACGGCCGACAACTTGTCGCGGTCGGAAAACCGATGCACCAATTTTGCCGAAACATCGTAATAGTTCATGTTGGCATAAGGATTCAACGCATCGGGATGGAGATAAACACCCCTCAACAACGGCACCATAATCAGGTCGAAATAAGAGAAACGTGCACCCACGTTAAACGAGGTGTGCCCCTTCCACAACGGCCCTTCCACCTGAACTCTCGACGACAGCATGCCTAACGACACCAATCCATGATAATTTTGAAAATCGCCCTCTTTTATGCCAATATCAACCACACTCGACAGGCGCGAACCGTAGCGTGCCGGAAAAGCACCTTTATAGAAGGTCACATTGTCGACCATATCACTGTTGATTGCCGAAACAAAACCTTTCAAATGTTCGGCATTGTAGATGGTGGACCCGTCGAGAGTGATAAGATTCTGGTCGATATTGCCGCCTCGCACGTAGATTCCAGCCTGCCCCTCGTTGGCAGTCGTCACCCCGGGAAGTTTTTGCAAACCTTTCAGCACATCCGGCTCGCCGAGAAACGAAGGGATGGACTTTATCTCTTCAGCCGAAAGCGAGACGGCACTCATCTGCGAAGAAGTCGTCCCGACATCGTTACGACTCCCGTAAACAATCACATTGGGAAGCGTATTGTTTTGCTCCAGCTTGATTTCCACAAAGGTGTCCGCTCTTCCTACGGTCAGGGTAGTCGGATGAAAACCGATGTAACGGGCGGTCAATGCCACCGGCAATTCACCTGAAAATGACAGCAGAAAATTTCCTTCCGCATCAGTAATGCAACCCGACTTCGAATCGCCTGCCTCTACCGTAGCTCCGGCAAGAGGCAGACGCGTATCGGCATCAACCACACGCCCTTGCAGAGTGGTCGTTCTCCCCCACAACGGCATGAAGCAAAGCAAGACAAGAATTAACACTGAAACATGTCGCATTTTCCCGAATTTTTAAATACCCACAAGAACCTCATGCGAAACAGTTTGTACCATCATAACTGCATGCGTCACCCCAATAAAAGCACTTCCAACGGACAAAGGAAAATTTCTACTCATAGATTCATAATTTAAGGTTAGTACTCAAGTTTATACCACAAATATAGCAAAAGGCGAACGCAGAAAACCAAACTTGTTTGAGTTTTATGCCAAGCCGCATCCTATATTCTACAAATATATAAAATAATTATATAATTTCAAATTTATTATCTTTTTTTTACAAATCAATTTGCCGCTTGAATAAAAAACATATATAAACGAAAAAAAGCAACCGGATTCGGTTGCTTTCTTGAGCCTCTTGTCGGATTCGAACCAACGACCCCGAGATTACAAATCACGTGCTCTGGCCAACTGAGCTAAAGAGGCAGGTGGGCAAGCGATCTATATCGCGCCGCTACGACCTACTACCCTTGCTTCGGTCAAGACCTGGGGGAATTCATAGGGAGCTGGCCGTATAGGACTTACCCGGCTGCAAAGGTACATACTTTTTTTAATCTGACAATAGGTTTCGGAAAAAAATTGTATTTTTGTAGTCTGGAAACATTGGAAAGCTATGATAAATGAACTGAAACAACGTGTGCTTTGCGACGGAAAAATATCGCTGGATGAAGCGGTTGCTCTGGCGGAATCTACCGACCTCGACGCCCTCTGCGAAGCCGCCGACGAGATACGCAAAAAGCTTTGCGGCAACAAAATCGACACCTGCTCCATCATCAACGCCCGCTCGGGGCTGTGCGGTGAGGACTGCAAATGGTGCTCGCAATCGAAACATTTCGCTACGGGCGTTGTACAGTACGAAATAGTGGACACCCAACGGATGCTCGACCTGGCGAAGGCCTACGACCAATACGGCGTGAAGCGTTTCTCGCTCGTGACCAGCGGCCGCCGGGTGAGTCTGAAGGATGCCGACAAGTTCTGCGACGACTACCGCCAACTGCGGGAATCGACGGGCCTGCGGCTGTGTGCCTCGATGGGACTGGTCGACAAGGAAACGCTCCAAAAGCTGAAGGATGCCGGTGTGGAACGCTACCACTGCAACATGGAAACTTCGGCAGCCTATTTCAAGACACTCTGCTCCACCCACACGCCCGACGACAAGCGCCGCACCATCGAAGCGGCCAAGGAAGTGGGCATGACCGTGTGCAGCGGCGGCATTATCGGCATGGGCGAAACGATGCGCCAACGCCTTGAAATGGCTTTCGAACTGCGGGAAATGGGCGTTGACTCCGTGCCCATCAACGTGCTGAACCCGATTCCGGGCACACCGCTCGAACACACGCCGCTCATCAGCGACGAGGAGATTGTGCGCACGGTGGCCGTCTACCGCTTCATTCTGCCCGACAAAGTGCTCCGCTTTGCCGGAGGACGTGCCCGCCTGCCCCGCGCAACAGTGGAACGCATCCTGCACGGAGGCATGAACGGTGCCATGATCGGCGACCTGCTGACAACGGCGGGCAACGACGAAGCCGACGACTTCCGTCTGTTCCGCGAATGTGGTTTTGATGTAGAACGCAACTGATTTTATTCCGACTGACGTATGACTCCCGGACAAGTATATCGAGAAGGCGCCAACAAAGGCGTAATCGTAGGCATCTACCTTTCCGTCCTGTTTTTCTGCGCCGTGCTGAGCGACTATGTGCCGCTCCTCTCCATTGTCGCCCTTCTGCTGTTTGTGGGCATCCCGTTCTTCGTCTACGGAATAATGAACTATATCTATAAAAAATACCAGCGCGTGGCCGACTTTTCCTCCCTCTGGATGCTCGGAATAGCACTTTTTCTCGGAGGTGCGCTCATCTGTTCGCTCGTCACCTACGTCACGCTGGAGTACGCCATGCCCGACTATATCCATCGGCAGGCCGAAAAAGCGCTGGAACTTTACCAACAGACCCCACAGCTAAACAGCACAGGGCTAACCACATACATTGAATCAGCCATAAAAAACGACCTGCTGCCCACATCGATTGAATTTGCCGTCGAAATGCTGTGGCTCACTTCGTTTTTCGGCTCCATGCTCTCGCTGTTTCTTGCCATCATCCTGCGGCTGACCGGGAATAAACAAAAATGACCCTCCATACGTTCTTCTATAAAATTCCATGATTATGAAGAAACTATTGCAAATCATTACGACAGCGTTCGTTCTTATATTCTGTGTGACCGGCGTGGCACAAGCCAGCAACGACCAGAACGAACAGGAACAAATTGAGAAAGAAGCGAAGAAAGCGGCCGAAGAAAAACGCGACTCCCTGACATTCCTGCTTGTGCAGAGGGCTGTGGAAAGCCGCCAGTTTGCCATACTTGCCGACCGTGTACGCGACCAGTACGGACGCACGGTCAATGTCAACTCCAGCACCAACTTTGTACTCCTGCAAGGCGACGACGCCACCATTCAGCTGGCGTTCGAAAACGGTCGTCTCGGATTCAACGGACTCGGAGGCATCACGCTGGAAGGGAAAGCGTCGAACGTGAAAGTGGACTACGACAAGAAAGGCAACCTGCGCTTCAGCATGATGGTGATGGGTGCGGCCATTTCCGCCAACGTAACTTTCTCCATACCCAAAGGAAGCAACAACTGCGACGCCACAGTCAGCGCCAACATGAATTCAACGCGCATCACCTTCTCGGGAAAGTTAAGCCCTTACAAAATGGATCAGTAGTCGAAACGACTGCCACATAACGGAAAATGCCCGGAGGAAAAGATTTTTTTCTTTCGGGCATTCTCTTTCATATCGGAATTTTGCGCTATCTTTACGCACGCAAACACTACACGACAAGACATACAGATGAATATAGGCGGTATAATTGAATGGGCGATGGCCAATCTAAGCTATTGGGTGGTTTTCCTGCTGATGGTAATGGAAAATTCCGTCGTGCCGCTTCCCGCCGAACTCATCGTCACTCCCGCCGCCTACAAGGCTGCCAACGGCGAAATGAATGTCGTGCTGCTGATAGCCCTCTCCACCCTCGGCTCAACAATCGGTGCCATCATTAACTACTACCTGTCGCTGAAACTCGGACGGCCGGTCATCTACCGCTTTGCCAACAGCCGCTGGGGACACATGCTCTTTCTCAACCAGAAGAAAATGGAATACGCCGAACACCTGTTCCGCAAAAACGGCAACCTTTCCACCTTCATCGGCCGCCTGCTCCCTGCCGGACGACAGTTCATCTCCATTCCTGCCGGACTGGCGCGCATGAACATCTGGGCCTTCATCTTCTACACCACTGTCGGCTCCGCCATCTGGAACTCGTTTCTCGTCGGAATGGGCTACTATCTCGCCTACCTTCTGCCGCAGGACGAAATCGCCCCGAAAATCGAGGAATACGGCATGCAGCTCAACATCGCCTTCTTTGCCATCATCGGCGCAGCCATCGTCTACGGCATCGTGCGCCGCTACATCCGGCGAAGAAAGCAGAAAACGGGGAAATAATGCCCCAGAGCTCCGCATTTAAACAAAGTTAATAAATATTAACTACCAAACTTATCTATCCCATATATTTGTTATTACATTTGTAACATAGACTAAAAATCGAAATTAATCAGAAAATCATTAATCACACAAAACAATGGACAATTTCAATCAATTCGGATTCACACAGTCAAGCCCTGCTCTCGACAACACGTTGACGAAAGTAATGCGCCGTGTCTATCTGAAAATGTTCCTGGCGTTGCTCGTAACTTCAGCAACAGCCTTCTTCGTTGTAGGACAACAATCATTCCTGATGTATATGCTCACCCATTCATGGGTATACTGGGGACTGCTCATCGCTCAAATCGTCATGGTCATTTCCCTTTCCGGAGCCATCCACAAAATCAGTTCCGGCGTAGCTTCACTGCTGTTCTATCTGTATTCCGTACTGACAGGCGTAGTGTTCTCCGTCATTCTGCTTGCATACACAGGTTCGTCGGTTGCACAGACATTCCTCATCACGGCAGGCGTGTTCGGAGCAATGACCATCTACGGCTATTTCACTAAAAACAGCCTTGCACGTTTCGGCTCGTTCCTCTACATGGCACTGATTGGTCTGCTCATCTGCATTGTCATCAACATGTTCCTGGCAAACAGCACGATGGACTGGATTATCAGCTTCGTGGGCGTAGGCATCTTTATCGGCCTTACAGCCTGGGACACGCAGAAAATCAAACAGATGATTCTGATGGACGGCGGCGCCAATGCCGGCAAAATCGCCACTCTCGGCGCATTGAGCCTCTATCTTGACTTCATCAACCTGTTCCTCTACCTGCTTCGCTTCTTCGGAGCAAGCCGCGACTAACAGAGCTCACTAAAACAACGAATACCCGAGGGAGACCCAAAGCCAACGCGCTTCTGAGTCTCCCTCAGGATTTTTTTGCCGTACAGAGAACAAAGATGCGCAGTTTTGCGAAGTTTTCCGTAATTTTGTAGAGATGACCGGGATTGAGCGCGTGTTGGGCGAGGAAATTCTACGGCAGCTCCCCTACGACCCCAACGCGCAACAGATGGAGCTGATTGCAGCGTTCTGCAAGTTTGTGATGGACCCCGACCCTCGTTCGGTATTCCTGCTGAACGGCTATGCGGGAACGGGAAAAACCTCGCTGATGAGTGCGCTGGTGAAAGCGTTGCTGACAATGGAACGCAAGTCGGTGCTGCTCGCGCCCACGGGCCGAGCGGCAAAGGTGTTCGCTTCCTATTCCGGCCACAGTGCGTTCACCATCCACCGAAAAATTTATCAGAGCCGGCGCTACAATCCCGAAGCGTCCAACTTTTCACTGGCCCACAACAATCATAAGGACACGTTTTTCATCGTCGACGAAGCCTCGATGATTTCCAACACGCCTGGCGAAAATGCCGTTTTCGGAAGCGGCTGTCTACTCGACGACCTGATTCTCTACGTCTACAACGGCATGGGCTGCCGGCTGATTCTGCTCGGCGATGTGGCACAGCTTCCGCCGGTGGGCTATGCGGAAAGTCCGGCGCTGTCGGCCGCCGTGCTGCAAGGCTACGGACTGAAAGTCTACACCTATACGCTGACTGAAGTGGCCCGCCAGCAAAAATCGTCGGGCATTCTCCACAATGCCACCGAAATACGAAAGATTCTTTCCTCCGGAGTGCTTGCGCCGCCCACCATCCACGTGAGCGGATTCGACGACATGGAAGTGGTTTCGGGCGAGTTTCTGGCGGAAAAAGTGGCTGACTGCTATGCGGCCGACGGCCAGGAAGAAACCATCATCATCACCCG